>OGZE01000429.1_pt1 | contig 32409 bp, 27 predicted proteins | sample 1576731 | NCBI WGS metagenome assembly OGZE01 (sample SAMEA3541503, study PRJEB24748) | human gut metagenome | biome: human gut; feature: human-associated habitat; material: faeces | place: China | collected 2012 | reverse complement strand
CTGTAAGCTTTTCGGAACCTCCCGCCTAGCGGGAGGTTTTCTTTTTATACAAAAAAAGGAACCTCTCGGTTCCCTTTTGTATCATCTTCCAGAAAAGTTCTTTTTTATCTACTTTAAATATTTTCTCTTTTACGAACTAAATATGACTCGCTGAATACTATACCGTGTGGTAACAATTCTATTTCAGCCTCATCCCCAAGAAGAAATCTGTGCATTGGTGGACTTCCGCCGAACCTCAATTCGCCTTCAACATGCCGGGAAGCCCTTGCAGCATCACCGCTTATAGTCGGACAGGCTGCGCTTGCCGCTCAAGTATTCTCCGATCAAAGCTTTCCTGTTCTTAAAATCATTCATCCGGTTGCGGGGGATGCTGCCGCCGCGCGGCGCCACAACCTTGGCGGGATTCACGTATTTACCGTTCTGCTTGAGGCGGAAATCCAGGTGCGGGCCGGTGGCATATCCGGTTGCGCCCACATAGCCGATGACCTGTCCCTGCCTGACCCGCGCCCCGCGCTTGGTACCGGACGCAAACCCGGAAAGATGCGAATACATGGACTCCAGCCCGCCGGAATGCTTGAGAATGACCATGTTCCCAAAACCGTTCCCCCACCCGGCCTTTTCGATCGTGCCGTCGCCGACGGCCTTGACCGGGGTTCCGGTGGGAGCCGCGTAATCGACGCCCTGATGCGGCTTATGTGTTTTAAAAATCGGATGCTTGCGGTTCATGGAATACCCCGAGGAAATCCGCGTGAACGCCAGCGGAGCCTTCAGGAGGGTCTTTTTGAGGCTTTCGCCCTTGGCGTTGAAGAAGGCTTCGCCGTCTTCCGTGGCGAAGTTATAGGCTTCGTACGTTTTCCCCTGATTGGTGAACGTCGCCCCGAGCACTTTGCCGTAGCCCTTAAACTCATTTTCCCGGAACCGCTTTTCAATCAACAGGGAAAAACTGTCACCTTCGCGCAAGTCCTTGATGAAGTTGATCTCCGATCCGAAAATATCCGCAATGCGCACGGCCAGAATGGGCGATTCACCGGTCGAGGCCAGCGTCTCGAACAAACTGGAACGGATGGTTCCGCTTACGCGCACCAGACTGAAATCATAGACTATCGGCTCGACGTGGGCGACAAGCCCTTCATCCGTTTTCGTGACAATGAGCTTCTTGCGATCGTTGATCTCGTATTCGAAGCGCTCCATGTCCCTGCCGTCCGGGGAGCAGACCAGCGTGTAGGGTTGCCCTGTGCGGAGGTTGTTGAGCGGGTGAAGCTTTCGCGTCACATTCAGAAGCTGTTGGACGGAACTCGCGGACATATATGGCGAAAGCAGTTCTGAGGCGCTGTCGCCCTTGGCGATGACGCCGTTGATGACGGAAGGATCGGACGGAGGTTCCTGCTCCAGCGGAACCTGCTGCATCTCGGAAACGATGGCCGCTTCACCTTCCGGCATCTCCTGAGCGGGAGGCTCCTCAGGAAGCACGGCAACAGCGCTCTTTGCCCTTTCCCATAAGGCAAAAAGGGAAGGAGTCACCTGATCTTGAAGGCGTTGAGCCACAGAAGACACCGCGACGGGCTGGCTCTCTGGAATCAGCAGAGAGGCTTCCCGCCGACTGTTGACGAGATACATCCCGCCCACAACGAGGAAGAGGCAGATAAAACTGATGAGTATGGTGCCTGCGGAAAAGGTATTTCGCAAGGGAAGAACCACGCTGTCAGAAGTGGATTGGCATACGCCGGGATACGGCACAGTTCAATTTTTTGTATGAGAAAAACTCTTATCTTGTATTGTATCAACCTGTTACGCTATTGTCCAGATCCGGGGTCCGCAGGAGACATACCCTGCAATACGGGGAGCTTCCGGGCTGTCTCCGCTCTCTTCTGCGCTGAAACATTTTCCGGTGGTGCCGGTTTCCCCTCCTCTCCCGGGAGCCAGGATGAAGGCATCCCGCACAGGAAACGCCAGGCCCGTTTCCTGTGGGAATTCCACATTTCCTCAGGGAAGGTTCAACAACTTATCCACAGGGGCTCTTTGCTTGTGTAACGTACTTTTTTCTGATATGTTTTCTCCGTTGGAAACAAAGCGTTTTCGCCTCCGTTTTTCACCATCTTTTTCAGCCTGACTCAGGCTCTGGCCCCTGTGGAGCTTCGCAACGCCGTGTCTAAAGAAACGTTACGCAAATACCTCCTCACTTCTTCAGCCGAAGCGATCCCTCAAGCGCGCCCGTCCCTGCTCTCCTGCTTCACCAACGCCGAAAACCCCAAACCCCAGCTTCAGGATCGCCTTTCCGCCGCTGGCGAAGCGTTGGAATCGTGCTCGGAAACCGCGTTGCAGAGCTGGTTTGATCCCCTTGAAATCCTGTTGGATCAAGAAGCGGGAACGCTGGCTGTCCGTTTCCCCCACGCCTTCTTCGGCATACGCTTTTCCAGCCTGTTCCAGAAACTATTCGAAAAAAAGGCCCGGGAACTCTGGGGGAAAGGGCTTTCCATCACGTACGGCGCGGGAAAGTTCACTCCGTCGCCCCCCGTGCCCTTCGTCCAGCCCGCTCCCGAAAGCCGGCAGGACGCCCTCCATCCCGCCGTGGCCAACCCGATGCCTTTTGGGGAAGAATGGACCTTCGACACGTTCATCGGCAACGGGAAGCACAAATGGGCCTTGAGCCTTGCCCGCGACATCACCCGGCGCGCCGTCTACCGGGCCACGCATGGCCGTGCGCCTTCGCTCGACGACATGGGCGAAGCCCCGGGCCTGCTGGTGCTCTGCGGCCCTCACGGGACCGGCAAGACCCATCTGCTCCGGGCCATTGGCAACGAACTCTTCCGCACGCTCGGGAGCGATCTCTACTACGCTTCCCTGAGCGATCTGGAATTGCTGTTCGCCGGGCGTTCGGTCCTCGCCGCCCGGCAGGAACTGCTCTCCAAAGAAGCCGTTCTTATCGATGATTTCCAGCACCTGAGCCGTATTCCCGACAAGACGCCCACCACGGCCTCCCGGTTCCGCGCCCAGCTTGTCGCCGAGCCGGAGCAGCCCGCCGGGCCGTCCGTGCGCGAGGAGCTCTGCCTCCTGCTGGATCGCTTCATGGACCAGGGCAAACCCGTCATCGTGGCGGGCGTGGGGCGTCCCAAGGAATGGAGCCTCGGCAAGGCGCTGCTTTCGCGCCTCGAAACCGGCCTCTGGGCGGAACTCCCCGAGCCGGATCTCGACGTGCGCCTGCGCTACGCCCAGCAACAGGCCAAATTCCGCCGCCTGCCCCTGTCCAGGGAGCAGCTGCTGCTCATCGCGCAGCACTGCCCGGATGTCCGGCGGCTTTCCGGCGTCATCCTCCGGGTGGCGTCCCACCGCTCCCTGCTCGGCCGCGATCTTTCCGAACAGGATCTGCTCAACATCGTGCGGCAGGGCGGCGACAGCTCCGCGCTGACCCCTCAGCTCATCGTCAGTATCGTCGGTGAGCACTGCGGCGTCCCGGCCAAGGAAATCCTCGGTGAGAAGCGCCGCCCGGATCTCGTGCAGGCCCGCCAGCTTGCCATGTACTTGTGCCGCGAACTGCTTGGCCACTCCTACCCCGTCATCGGGCGCATGTTCGGCGGAAAGGATCACAGCACGGTGATGCATGGGGTAAAAAAAATCAAATTATTACAGGAAAGTGATCGACTTGCGCACAGCATGGTGACAGAGCTGACAAAAGCGTGCCTCGAACACCGCGGCTGAGGTTACGAACACGGAAGCTGTTCCCGCCGTTCCTAACCAGCCGAACAAACTGTAACTAAAAACCAGAGCGATTCCAGGAAGTTAATCAGGATACGCACATTGCGCGTCTCTTAATAATCTACAACAAGGATCTTCTACATGCTTTTTACAGTAAAGAAAGAGAACATCATCGAAGGCCTTCAGAAAGCAGCGGGCATCATCCCCACGAGAGCGGGGGCGGCTTATCTGCGTTCGCTCTGGATCAAGGCCGAAGGGGAAGTCCTGACCATCATGGCGACCGATGCGAACATCGAGTTCACCGGCACATATCCCGCCGATGTGAAGAAACCCGGCCTCGTCGGGGTGAACGGCCGGAACTTCGTGGATCTCGTCCGCCGTCTTCCCGCCGGCGAATTGCGTATCCGGCTTGACGACGCCACGGGCACGGTGATCCTCGAACAGGGCCGCCGTACCTATAAGCTCCCCGCCAACGACCCCACGTGGTTCCAAAGCCTCGCTCCGTTCTCCAGCGAAGGCGCCGTGGTGTGGTCCGGCGATTTCTTCCAGGAGATCATCGACCGCGTGTTTTTCTGCGTGAGCGACGACGAATCTTCCGACGCCATCGCGTGCCTCTACTTCAAGCCCGTTGGCGAAGGCCATATCGAAGTGTGCGGCCTGAACGGCCATCAGTTCGCCCTGACCCGCTTCACGCACGACGATCTGTCCGCCCGCCTTCCCGAAGACGGTGTGCTGATCCAGCGTAAATACGTCGGCGAACTCCGGAAGTGGCTCGGCGGCGATGAGATCGAAGTCAACCTGACGGACAAGCGCCTTTTCGTGCGTTCGGGCGACGGGCATGAAACCCTCAGCCTTCCCCGCGCCGGATACGCCTACCCCGATTACTCGCCGTTCATGACCCGTCTGGCGAGCCCCGACGTGTCCCTGCTCAAGCTGAGCCGGAAGGACTGCCTCGACGCGCTCGATCGTATCAGCATCTTCAACACGGAGAGCGATCGGTGTACGTATTTCGAACTGTCCAGCGCCGAGGCCATGCTTTCCGCGCAGGGGCAGGACACCGGGTCGGCCAACGAGTCCCTTGAAGTCTCCTACAACGGCTCCATCGGGCGCATCGCGTTCCCGACCAAGAACCTGATGGAAATTCTCACGCATTACCAGTCCGGCGAACTTACCCTCACCCTTACCGGGGCCGAGGGGCCCTGCGGCATCAACGGCACGGAAGATCCCGACTACACCGTGCTGATCATGCCCATGAAAATCGCCGAAGAAAGCTATTACGAAGAAAACTAGAGCGTGCTATACTTGGAGGAGCGCTTCGGGATGGAAGCGCTCCTCAATTCCCCTTTTCCTGAACGCTTGGAATAGGGGGATGGTCCTCTCATTCCGTCTATGGTATTGTTTCTTTCTAGTCACAACCTTTATCCCCGCTTTGGAACGTTCAGCTTTGAAGAGGGACATCTTCAGGAGCCGCCTCATGCCGCATACCTTCCCGGGCACGCGGCATGAGGCGGCCTCTGAGGGGCCCGGGGGCTTTTCCCGGGTAAAGGCCGAAGGGGCGTGGCCTCGCGGAGGCCGCGTTTGCGGACCGTCTGCGGCAGCCCTTTGCCGCCGGAGGCGCCACAACCAACATATGGATTCACGAGCCTATGACAGCCAACGCGAACGCTTATACAGCTGATTCAATCACTATTCTTGAAGGTCTCCAGGCCGTGCGGAAACGCCCGGCCATGTACATCGGCAGCACGGATTACCGTGGTTTGCATCACCTCGTGTACGAAGTGGTGGACAACTCCATCGACGAAGCGATGGCGGGCTACTGCACGCGCATCGAAGTTGTGCTCCACATGGACAACAGCGTCACGGTCCGCGACAACGGGCGCGGCATCCCCGTGGACATCCACCCCAAGGAAAAGGTCCCCGCCGTTCAGGTGGTCATGACCAAGCTCCACGCGGGCGGCAAGTTCGACAACTCCGCCTACAAGGTGTCGGGCGGCCTGCACGGCGTGGGCGTCTCCTGCGTCAACGCGCTTTCCGAGCGCCTTGAGGTGACCGTCCGCCGGGACGGGAAGCGCTGGAAGCAGGTGTACAGCCGGGGCGTGCCGCAAGAGGAGCTCCAGTACATCGGCGAGTCCGACAGCCACGGCACGACCGTCCGCTTCAAGCCCGACGAAACCATCTTCGAGACCACGGAATTCTCCTACGACACCCTCAAGAAGCGTTTTGAGGAGCTGGCGTATTTGAACAAGGGCCTCCAGATCGAGTGCCGCGACGAGCGTACCAGCGAAGTCCATCTGTTCCATGCCGAGGGCGGCATCCACCAGTTCGTGAAGGATCTGAACTCCGGCGAAGTGGGCATCCACGCCATCGTCGACGGGGAAGGCGTGGCCGACGGCGTTTCCGTGGAGTTCGCCATCCAGTACAACGCGGGCTACAAGGAAAACATGTATACCTTCGCGAACAACATTCGCACGAAGGAAGGCGGTACGCACCTTGCCGGGTTCAAGACCGCGCTGACCCGCGCCATCAACAACTACATCAAGAGCCAGCCCGATCTGACCAAGAAGATGAAGGGGCAGGCCCTTTCCGGCGACGACGTCCGCGAAGGGCTGACCGCCGTGCTCAGCGTGAAGCTCCCCCAGCCGCAGTTCGAAGGCCAGACCAAGACCAAGCTCGGCAACAGCGAGGTCGCGGGCATCGTGGGCGGCGTGGTGTACGGCAAGCTCGACACTTATTTTCAGGAGAACCCCAAAGACGCCCGCCTGATCATCGACAAGGCCGTGGACGCCTCCCGCGCCCGCGATGCGGCCCGCCGCGCCAAGGAGCTTGTCCGCCGCAAGGGCGCCCTTTCGGACAACGCGCTGCCCGGCAAGCTGGCCGACTGCCAGAGCAAGGACCCGGCGGATTCCGAACTGTTCATCGTGGAAGGTGACTCCGCAGGCGGTTCGGCCAAGCAGGGCCGCAACCCGAACACGCAGGCCATTCTGCCCCTGCGCGGCAAGATCCTGAACACGGAACGCACCCGCTTCGACAAGATGCTCGCCAATAAGGAAGTCAAGGCGCTCATCACCGCGATGGGCGCGGGCATCGGCGAGGAGGACACCGATTACGACAAGCTGCGGTACCACAAGATCGTCATCATGACCGACGCCGACGTGGACGGCGCGCACATCCGTACGCTCCTTCTGACCTTCTTCTTCCGCAACTACGCGGGGCTCATCGACCGCGGCTACCTGTACATCGCGCAGCCGCCGCTGTACCGGGCGCACAACAGCAGGATGGAGAAGTTCATCAAGGACGATTACGAGCTGAACGCCTTCCTGATGCAGCGCGTGAGCGACGACATGGAAGTGGAGGCCCCTAACGGCACGCTCTTCCGGGGTGAGGAGATCAAGGCCCTCATGGGGCAGATCGAAAACATTTCCCACCGTGTGCGCGACGCCGAGCTGGCGGGCATCAACCGGGATCTTTTCCTCGCCCTTGTCGACGTGGAGGACCGCGTCACCCCGGACTGCCTCACTTCCGGAACGCGTTGCTACGACTTCCTCAAGGAGCGGGGCTACGAGCTGACGACGGAGACGGAAGCGCACGAAGACGGCGATCGCGTCTTTGCGCTCATCGAGAACGCCAACGGCCACCGCACGCGGGTATCCGTCGAGTTCTTCATCTCCAAGATGTACCTCAACTCATGGGAAGCCCTCGACGCCATCCGGCAGAAATGCGGCGGCCTCAGCTTCATGCTTCGCAACAAGGAGCAGGAGTACGCGGCGTCGGACATTTTCGACCTGCACGCCCTGACGCTTGAGGAAGCACGGAAGGGGCTCAATATCCAGCGCTACAAGGGCCTCGGTGAAATGAACCCCGAACAGCTCTGGGTAACGACCATGAACCCCGAGAACCGTACCCTGCTGCGCGTGACCGTCGAGGACGCCGAAGCCGCCAGCGATACGTTCGAGCAGCTCATGGGCGACCGCGTCGAGCCGCGCCGCGAGTTCATCGAGCGCAACGCCCTCACCGTGCGGGATTTGGATATTTAGTGAAACCGGGGGAGGAGAGAGGGGAACCCTTCTGGAGAAGGGCTTCCCTCTCTCCTCCCCCGGACCCCCTCCTCTCTCCCTCCTAAGACTTTTATGTTCAGGGGGAGGGAAGGGCGGCGATAGGGGATGGTTTCATCCTTCGTGCATATTTGACAAGCAGGTACTTGGGTGGCGGAACGATGCCGGAAACGGCCTGTTCCGACGCGCTCGGGGCGGTGGACGGAGCGGCTACGCCGTTGCGTCCACCGCCCCGAGGGGGTCCGGGGGGAATCATTCCCCCCGGCCGCCGGAGGCGCTGCCTTCGAGGATACTATGTCTCAGAATGTGAATATCGAACACGAAATGCGCAAATCGTACCTGGAGTACTCGCTCAGCGTCATCATCGGGCGAGCCATCCCGGACGTCCGCGACGGCCTGAAACCGGTACACCGGCGCATCCTGTTCGCGCAGCAGGAACTGGCGAACAGCTACAACCGCCCTCCGAAGAAGTGCGCGCGCATCGTCGGCGACGTCATCGGTAAGTACCACCCGCACGGCGACTCCGCCGTGTACGACGCCCTCGTCCGCCTGGCGCAGGACTTCTCCATGCGCGATCCGCTGGAAGACGGGCAGGGCAACTTCGGCTCCATCGACGGCGACGCCGCGGCGGCCATGCGTTACACCGAAGTCCGCATGTCCCGTCTGGCGAGCGAATTCCTCAACGACATCGACAAGGAAACCGTCGATTTCCGGCCCAACTACGACAACACGCTGGCCGAGCCCGTGGTCCTGCCCACGAAGGTTCCCAACTTGTTACTGAACGGTTCTTCCGGCATCGCCGTCGGCATGGCGACGAACATCCCGCCGCACAATCTGAGCGAGCTGTCGGACGCCCTGCTCATGCTCATCGACGCTCCGGAAAGTTCCGTCGAGGACCTGATGGACGTCGTGCAGGGGCCGGACTTCCCCACGGGCGGCTACGTCTACGCGGGTCAGGGGCTGTACGACGCCTACACCACCGGGCGCGGTACCGTGAAGGTACGCGGCAAGGTCGAGATCGAGGACCGCAAGAAGGGCTTCCAGTCGCTGATCATCCGGGAGATCCCGTTCGGCCTGAACAAGTCGAGCCTTGTGGAAAAGATCGCGGCGCTGATCAACGACCGCAAGATCGACGGCGTGTCCGACCTGCGCGACGAGTCCGACCGCCGGGGTATCCGCGTGGTCATCGAGCTGAAGCGCGGCACCATGCCCGAGATCGTCATCAACTCGCTGTACAAGTACACGCCGCTGGAAACCTCGTTCGGCATCAACATGCTGGCCGTGGTGGACAACCGCCCCGTGCTGCTGAACCTCAAGACCGCGTTGGCCTATTTCCTCGACCATCGCCGCGAAGTGGTGGTCCGGCGTACCAAGTTCGAACTGCGCAAGGCCGAGGCCCGTGCCCATATCTTGGAAGGCCTCCTCAAGGCGCTCGATCATATTGATGAGGTTGTTTCCCTGATCCGCTCCTCGGCGACGCCGCCGGAGGCCAAGGAACGTCTTATGCAGCGCTTCGAACTGTCCGAAGTGCAGGCGCAGGCCATTCTCGACATGCGGTTGCAGCGCCTGACCGGGCTTGAGCGCGGCAAGATTGAAGAAGAACTGCGGGATCTGCTCTCAAAGATCGCGTGGTACCAGTCCATCCTTGGTGACGCCTCCGTGCTCTGGGGCGTCATCCGTGATGAAGTGGAATACATCAAGCAGACCTATTCGACGCCCCGCCGTACGGAAGTTATCCGCGAGGCGCTTTCGAACATCGACATCGAAGACCTGCTGCCCGACGACGACGTGGTCATCACCCTTTCGCGCCGTGGCTACATCAAGCGCACGAGCCTCGGCATCTACCAGCAGCAGCGCCGTGGCGGCAAGGGCGTGGCCGGAGTGCATACCGGCGAAGACGATTTCGTGCAGGAATTCATCACCACGACGAACCACCAATTCTTGTTGATGTTCACCAACAAGGGCCGTATGCACCAGCTCAAGGTCCATCAGGTGCCGGAAGGCAGCCGGACGGCCAAGGGCGTGCATATCGCCAACCTCGTGCCCATGGAAAAGGACGAGTGGGTCAACACCATCCTGACCGTGCGCGAATTCGCCGAGGACAAGTCGTTCCTCTTCGCCACCCGCCGGGGCATGGTGAAGCGCTCCAGCGCCGCGCTCTATGCCCGGAGCCGCAAGGGCGGCCTTATTGCCGTGGGCCTGCGTGAGGACGACGAGCTCATCATGGTGCGCGAGATCACGGACGACGATTTCGTGGTGCTGGCGACCGCTGACGGCATCGCCATCCGGTTCAGCTGCCGCGACGTCCGCAACATGGGACGCGGGGCCACCGGTGTGAAGGGCATTGCCCTGCGCCACGGCGATACGGTGGTGGCTTGCCTCGTGCTCAAGGAAGACAGCCCGGCGATCATGACCATCTCCGCGCTCGGCTTCGGCAAGCGTACCAACGTGGATCTCTACCGCGTGCAGAGCCGGGGCGGAAAGGGGATCATCAACTTCAAGGTCACGCCGAAGACGGGCCCGGTCATCGGTGCCAAGTCGGTGCTTGATGACGAGGCGCTCGTGCTGCTGACCTCCACCAACAAGATCATCCGTATGGGCGTGGATGAAATCCGTTCCGTGGGCCGCGCCACCATCGGCGTGCGTCTGGTGAAGCTGGACGACGGCGCCCGCGTGGTCGGCTTTGACACGGTCAACTCCGACGCGGATGCGGAAGGCGAAGAAGCCTTGTAAAAAAATGCCTGACGGTATAGAAACATCCTGAAAAGAGGGCCCCTTGCTTCGGTTATTCCGAAAAAAGGGGCTCTCTTGCTGTGAAGTTGGAGGATGCTGCGGCCATACGGAGTACGCTTTGCATGGCCTCTGTCCGCCGTTGTGTGTTCATTGCAAAACAAGAGGAGATTGGCGCATGAAGTATTTGGGCGTCGCCGGGGTATTGCTCGGCCTGTCGTTGCTGGGCGTTCCCGCGCTGGCTGACGAAGCGAAACAGCCGGTCCCGCGCGTCGGGCAGGTCGTTATTGAGAGCATGGGGCCCGCGTCCGGCACAATCCCCAAGGGCAAGCTGGCGACCATCGTCAACTACATCCACGCCGACAAGCACACGTGGTATAAAAATGGTTCCCGGCACGCGGCCAAGTATCCCTTTAATAAGGGTACGCAGCGGAATCTGCACGATCGGTTTGTCCTCAAGATGCGTTACGGGCTTGGCGACGGCTACGACGTGCGTTTCGCTACGCCCATTGTGATGAACAATTTCCGTGCCCACAGCACCCTCACGCCCAACAGCGTCAGCAGCAAGAACGGCATCGGCGACACCACGTTTGTCCTGCACAAGCAGTTTTTGAGCCAGCGGGAAGGTTCCCCCGTCGACATGGCGTGGGACCTCGGCGTCTGGACGCCCACGGGCGGCACGTCCGACGACGGCGTGGGCACAGGCGCTTGGGGCGCGATGGCGGGCCTCGGCGTGGGGCACGCCTTTGACGGCGGGCGGCAGTTCGTCGAAGGCGAGGTTATGTATTTGTATCGCGGGGTAGGGCACACGTCCCGCGTAGACGTCAGCGACGTATTCCGCCTGAACGGGCGTTACGTCTATGCGCTCTCCCAACACTGGGACATGGGCGTTGAGACGCAGTTTGAATACAACACGGATTCGCGGCGCTACGGACGTTCCAACAATGACGCCAGCACGACATGGTTTGCCGGGCCGTCCGTGACCTTGAAGCTGCCCGAGTACAATGCCTCGCTCGGCGTGAGCGCCCAGTTCAGCCTCTATCAGAATTATGATGCCGTGGCCCGCATCGGGAACGTCGATTACCCCACCGCCGCCTCCCTCGGCGAGCGTTGGAAGCTTGAAGCGAAACTGGCGATAGTGTTTTAAATGAGCGGGAAGTGAAGATTGGGGAGGGGAAACTTTCTGAAGAAAGTTTCCCCTCCCCCTCCCCAAACCCCACCCCATCCTCTTCAAAGACTTTCGACGTTATCGAATCCCTGTTCGCAGGGATTTTCGTGTGGGCCGAAAGAGGGGGGTGGTGGGCGTTTTGGGAAAAGAGGACCGTATTTTTTTAGATGGCAAAGGGAGAAGAGGGAAGGCAAAACAACAAAGGCTTGCCTCCCGTTGCTTTTTTCCTTAGGACCTCAGAAAAAGAACATAATCTCCGAATCCCGCAGAACCTCCGGAGAAGGGTAAAGCCCTTCACGTTTCCGGCGGTACTGAGGGCGTTTTGGGGGAATTCGACCCAAAGGGCGGCGACGCCGTGGCCGTTGGGTGGGCTTGCGGGCCTTACAAGGAGCGCACGCAGAGCGATTCCCCAAAAACAGGGGCAAGGGGCGGTAGCCCTTTGCCGCCGGAGGCGTACCTCAATACGGAGCGACCATGTCCGATCAGTTTCCGACCTACCGGGCGCAGATGGAATACGTGTGCCTCGGCTGTGGGGCCCGTCACCCCATTGATGAATTGCTGTATACGTGTCCGAGCTGCGGTGGCGTATTCCTGCTTGAAGACACGACCTTCGACAAACTGAAGGAACACGGCGGCGCATATTGGCGCAACCTGTTCGACAGCCGGGCTGCCACCCGGAACACGGCCCTGCGCGGCGTGTTCCGGTTTTATGAGCTGATGGCCCCCGTGCTGGAGCAGGAAGACATCCTGTACCTCGGCGAAGGGAACACCCCGGTCGTGGACGGCGCTCCCGAACTCCAGAAGAAGCTGAACGCCTCGTTCGCGTTCAAGAACGACGGCCAGAACCCGAGCGCTTCCTTTAAGGATCGCGGCATGGCCTGCGCGTACAGCTATTTGCGTGCGCTGGTCCGCAAGCACGGATGGGACGAGGTGCTGACCATCTGCGCCTCTACCGGGGATACGTCGGCTGCCGCGGCTTTGTACGGCGCGTATGTGGGGCATCCCATCAAGACCGCCGTGCTGTTGCCGCAGGGCAAGGTGACGCCTCAGCAGCTTTCCCAGCCCCTCGGCTCCGGCGCGACCGTGCTTGAGGTGCCCGGCGTATTCGACGACTGCATGAAGGTCGTCGAGCATCTGGCCGAGCACTACCGCGTGGCCCTGCTCAACTCGAAGAACAGCTGGCGCATCCTTGGGCAGGAATCCTATGCCTATGAAGTCGCCCAGTGGTTCAACTGGGATCTGGCGGGCAAGGTCCTGTTTGTCCCGGTGGGCAACGCCGGGAACATCACGGCGGTCATGTCCGGCCTGCTCAAGATGCGCCGTCTTGGCATCATTTCCGATTTGCCGCGCCTGTTCGGGGTGCAGTCCGAACACGCCGACCCGGTGTGGCGTTATTACAGCAAGCCCAAGGCCGAACGCGTGTACAATCCCGTGACCGTCCGCCCGAGCGTGGCGCAGGCCGCCATGATCGGCAACCCGGTGTCCTTCCCCCGCGTGAAGGCGCTCGTCGACGCCTACGAGGCTGCGGGCGGCGAATTCGGCGTGGTTCAGGTGACCGAGCAGGCCATCATGGATGCGACCATCCTCGCCAACCGGCATGGGCATATCGTGTGCACGCAGGGCGGCGAATGCCTTGCAGGCCTGCTCAAGGCCCGCGAAGAGGGCAGGGCGGCCGCCGGGGAAAAGGCAGTGCTCGATTCGACGGCGCACGCGCTCAAATTTGCAGGATTCCAGAATATGTATTTTACCGACACGTTCCCGCCGGAATACGGCGTCGCGCCCGACGCGAGCCTCGCCAACCGGCCTTCGCTGGTGGTCGATGCCGCCGAGAAGGCGCGGCTCTCCGCTGAGGAGTTTACCAGGGCCGCCGCAAAGGCTGTCGCCGAGCGCTTGGAACTTGCCGGAAAATGATTATTGTCTGGACAGGGCGGTGTCGAAACGGGAGAAAAGCCGTTGCCGGGAGAGCCTTGGCAGCGCGCGGAAACAAGGGCCGCAAGGCTTTCCCGTCGTTTCTCAAAACACTTGACACCCTCCTGTTCGGACGCTAAGGCAAGGATGACGGCACGACAGTGCCTGTGGTCGAGAAACTCAGGATCGATTTGATCCAAAACTTGGAGGAAATGACAATGTCTTGGAATGTTACTGTTGACGCTGACAAGTGCGTGGGTTGTGGCGAATGCGTGGACGTCTGCCCTGTTGAAGTGTACGAAATGACCGACGGCAAATCCAGCCCGGCCCATGCCGAAGAATGCCTCGGCTGTGAATCCTGTGTCGAAGTGTGCGAACACGACGCCATCAACGTTGAAGAAAACTAAGCATTGAAATGCCGCCGCCCGCAATCGCGATTGAGGGCGGCGGTTTGTGCGAGAGGAAGGAGCTTTTTTTCAAGAGGCCCCTTCCTTTTTTTACACTCTTACCTATTATAGATCCTATGATCAACATCATGCCCGAGCTTACCCCTGTGTTCACTGCGTACGAGGCACTTGTTGCTGAAGCCGACGCGGTGTTTGCCCGCGTTGGCGAGATGCACCCGGACTGTGTGACCTGCAAGCCCGGTTGCAGTGATTGCTGCCACGCCATGTTTGACCTTTCGCTTGTCGAGGCCATGTACCTGAACGCGCGGTTCATCGAAAAGTACGACTTCGGCCCCGAGCGTTCCCGCATCCTTGAGAACGCCGGGAGTGTGGATCGCAAGCTGACTCGTATGAAGCGCGACTATTTCCGCGAGCTGCGCGATGCCAAAGGTTCTGAAGACGCCATGGAGCACATCATGGAAGAGGCCGCCAAGGCCCGCATCCGCTGTCCGCTCCTCGATTCGAACGATCAGTGCGTGCTTTATGACTACCGCCCCATCACCTGCCGCCTCTACGGCATCCCTACGGCGATAGGCGGCAAGGGGCACGTGTGCGGCCAGTCGAATTTCGCTGCCGGAGCCAGCTATCCGACCGTCCATCTGGACAAGATTCAGGAACGGCTGGACCGCCTCAGCGTGGAAATCCGGGATCGCGTGCAGTCCCGGTTCAAGGAGCTGCATGAGGTCTTCGTGCCCGTGTCCATGGCGCTTCTCACCAACTACGACGACGCTTATTTGGGTATAGGCCCGGCGCCCAAGGAGTCTTGATGATTTCCGCCACCATGTTTCGAGACAGCACCAAGCAGGAGCTGACCGAGGAGCAGGAACAGCTCAAGCGCGAAATTTACGAGCGCATGAATCCCCGCCGGAGGAAGTTCATCGACCGTATCGGCTACGATGAATGGGATCCCTTCCAGAAGCCCAACGATCCGATGGATATCCGCGTCGATCCGAGCAAGCGCACCACGCAGCAGCTGTTCCGCGGGTTCATGCATTCGCTCGGCGAACGCACCGAGGGCAATGACTTCAACAAAGGCGCTCTCGACTGCGCGCTCGGGATTGTGAACAGAGACGAACGCTACCTCGGCATCTACGAGTTCTGCGTATGGTATTATAAACTCCTGAAGAAAGAGGGACTGATCGATGAAGGACCGGTACGAGAATCTTGACGAGTACATCGCCGACCTGCGGGCCGCGCTCAGCCAGAACGACGGTTGCGCCAATCACCATTACAATCTTGGCGTAGCCTTGCTCAGCAAGGGCGACTTTGTGGCGGCGGAAGAATCGTTTCTCGCCGCGGTCCGCAATTCGTCCCATCTTGCCGAAGCCTACGTGCAGCTTGGCGGCATCTGTCTGCAGCGCGGCGATCTCGAAGGCTGCCTGCGCTACAATGAGGAAGCGGCCAATTGCCGCGCCAAGTTCCCCGTGCCGTGGAGCAACATCGGCTTTGTGCATTTGCAGCGCGGCGAGCCCGAAAAGGCCATCAGCGCCCTGCAAAAGGCTCTGAAATGGGATGCCGAATTCATTCAGGCGATGGCGACTCTCGGCGCTGCCTACTACATGAACGGCCAGTATGACGAGAGCATCAAAATCAGCGAAAAGGCCATTGAAAAGCAGCCCGGATTCGCGCCCGCGTGGAACAATCTGTCCCTTGCGTGGTTTGAAAAGGGCGATTACGACAAGGCCGCCGAATATGCCGACAAGGCCATCGAATTCGGCTTCGATGTGCGCCCCGAATATCTTGAAGAAATCGCCGCCCATCGCAAGTAAGGCGAGGGGTTACCGGGGGAGGGAGCTTTTTGTAAAAAGCTCCCTCCCCCGGACCCCCACCCGCAAAATGTTGACTGGTGGTGAGGTTATACGGCAGGAGTTCCTGTTATGGAAAAAGGTTCCCGGAATATTCCGGGAACTTTTTTTATGCAGTTGCCAGAGGGGCTCAAGGGCAATGGCTTTTCTGTGATTTTTCATTTTCCCTGAAACCGCCAGCAGATATTCGATGACGTTGGGCGGCTTTGGAGAGGAAGGGATGGGGCGAGCCGTGCTGGCAGAGCAGGGGAAGGGAACACGTTTTTCCAGCAGATGTTTTCCTTCTCCAGTCTTCTCTTTCTCCAATTGGAAGACGTAAAAAATCCTGATGCGGGAGAATCGCATCAGGATTTTTGTAAGCACAACAGATGGACTGTTCTGTTCTGGATCTGTTTTATGGGATGGATTACATGTTATTCCTAGGATTCAGACGTCTTTTTCTGTTGAGAAGCAGCGTTATCGTGCTTTTTAGTAACTTTCTTCTGCTGTTTTGTGTTTACATGTTGAGCATTTTTATTTTTCTGATTCTTTACAGCGTGAGGAGCTTTCTTTTGCTGATGTATGGCAGGGTCCTGTACCGCCTGTTCATTGGCAGTTGCCATGCCGTTATTGGCTTCAGCAGCGAAGGTCATTCCACAAGTTGCAGTCATACCAAAGAACGCGAGAGCCAAAAGTGCAATCATTTTTTTCATAAAAAGTACTCCTTGGGCGCGGCTATTGTCACCCTTCCTTTGATAAGTCAATAGAGTTTTTTTTATCCGTAACATGCCGTAGCGTTACGTGATTTTTCCCGAAAAAAGGGCTGAAGGGGAGCTCGCGCGGGGAAGTTTGAGGAGGGCTCCAAAAGATAAGGTGCGGGACGACGACAGCCGCGGCGAAGTCATCCGCTGCGGCTGTCGTATCTACTTATAACTATATGAAAATTTAATACCAAATGCTCTTTAGCTGATCCTTGGTATAGCCCTTGCCTTCCATGCACCATTCGAAATAGTTGCTCCACGGGAGCTGATCGCTCCATGAATAGCGGCTCCCGCCGATCATGGAGTTGGTCTGCTCGGTACAGGAACGCTGCGCATCCTGAAAGGCTTGTTCTTCAGGGGTAAGGGCCTTGGTGGCGCAGCCGCCGAGCATGAGGAGGGCAGTGGCAAAAATGGCGGTCTTCAATATGGTATTCATAGTATCCTCCTGAAATAAATAAAAACTCTGAAACAGCAGGCTGAAAATGGCTTTTTCTGTCCGTGTAGTGGAATATACGGTGAATCTACGGGACATCAATGAAAATCATCTTAATAATAACCTGGTTGGGTGATTTCAGAAGCGTATCGGGGCGTATTTACAACGTGCCCTTTTTCTATCACACTGGAACCCTGCCTGAAAACAGGCTGTAAAAAGAAACCACTGCTCTCGGCGGCGCATGGAGCCCCGACGGCATTCCCGTGAACGGAAGGAGCAATACTGCATGTGCGGAATTATTGGTTATGCCGGACATCGTCCGGCTGTTCCGGTCATCATCGAAGGCTTGCGGCGCCTTGAATACCGCGGGTACGATTCCGCTGGAGTCGGTTTTATTCAGGGGAGGGAACTCAAGGTCATCAAGGCTGAGGGCAAATTGGCGGCTCTGGAAGAAAAGCTCGCCCACTATCCCAACACTGTCGCCATGAACGGCATCGGGCATACGCGCTGGGCTACGCATGGCGTGCCCGCCGAACGCAATGCCCATCCTCATATCGGCGGCGACAACGAACTCGCCATCATCCACAACGGCATCATCGAAAACTTTCAGGAGCTGAAGGAAACCCTGCTCGCCAAGGGCTATGTCTTCAAATCCGAAACCGATACGGAAGTCCTGGCCCATCTCATCGCGGAAGGCCGCAAGCACAACCCCACGCTGCTTGAAGCCTTTGCCTGGGCTCTGCGTCAGGCCCACGGCGCGTATGCCGTGGCGGTGATCTGCCCCGATGAGCCGGGGACCATCCTTTCCGCGCGCATGTCCGCTCCCCTGATCCTCGGCGTGGGCGTGGGCGAGCATTTCATTGCTTCGGATATCCCGGCGTTCCTGCCCTATACGCGTGACGTCGTTTTTCTGGAGGACGGCGAAATCGTCCGCATCACGGACGCCACGTGGCAGGTGCTGTCTCTCGAGACGCTCGAGCCCGTCCGGAAGGACGTGCAGACCGTCCAGTGGGACATGCAGGCCGCACGGAAAGGCGGGTTCAAGCACTTCATGCTCAAGGAAATCTTTGAACAGCCCAAGGTTATCTCGGATTGCCTTGCCGGGCGTGTGGACGAAGAGAAGGGTATGGTCGTGCTGCCGGAGCTCGACGGGCTTCCCGTCCCCTCTCGCCTGCGGATCATTGCCTGCGGGACCTCGTACCATGCGGGCATGTGGGGGCAGCACCTGCTTGAGAACTGGGCGCGTATGCCGGTCGTCCCGGAAATCGCGTCCGAGTTCCGGTACCGCAACGTTATCCTTGAGCCTGACGACATGGTCCTTGTGATCAGCCAGTCCGGGGAAACGGCGGATACGCTTGCGGCGCTCCGGCTCGCCAAGGAAAAGGGCTGTATCGCCATCGCGCTGTGCAACGTCGTGGGATCGTCCATCCCGCGTGAGGCCGATGCGGTGATCTATACGCAGGCCGGACCGGAAATCAGCGTGGCATCCACCAAGGCCATGTGCAGCCAGATGGTCATCATGGCGCTCATCGCGCTCTATTACGGACAGCGTAAGGGGCTGCTTGACGCCAAGACCCGCCATGAAGCGCTCGCCGCCCTGCACGGCTTGCCGAAGCAGATCGAGGATGCCCTGCCCGCCATGCGGGAAACGGCACAGATGCTGTCCCCGCTGTATGCGTCCGCGCACAGCTTCTTCTATCTGGGGCGCGGCCATGCCTTCCCCCTCGCGCTGGAAGGCGCTCTCAAGTTGAAGGAAATTTCCTACATCCACGCGGAGGGGTATGCCTCCGGAGAGATGAAGCACGGGCCCATCGCCCTGATTGAACCGGAATTCCCGACCTTTGCGCTTGCCTTCAATGATGCGTTGTTTCCGAAGGTCAAATCGAATATCGTGGAAGTGCAGGCCCGCCGCGGTCCGGTCATCGCGCTGGCCAACCCCGGAGCGGATCTGCATGTGGAGCACCTGTGGACGATTCCCTCCGCGTGGGGCCCGTTCAACGCCTTTTTGGCGCTTCCGGCCATGCAGTTGTTCAGCTATGAAATGGCCGACTATCTCGGCAAAGACGTGGATCAGCCCAGAAACCTCGCCAAGAGCGTGACTGTCGAATAACCGGCATCCGGCGAGGGCTTCCTGACCGTCGCCGAATACCTCCCAAAGGAAAAGGAAGGCGGCGGAGCATCGTTGATGTTCCGCCCTGTTTCATTCGGAACGTTTTCATGGAAAGCCTCCTTCGGAGAAGGGACTTTTCCAACGAACCTTCAAAAAAAGGAATGGTCATGCATACCACGGAAGGACTCGTGTCCAAGCCCTGTGCGGGTAGTGTGGAAACAGTCTGGAATCGTTTGCTTGAAACGCTCAAGACCTTGAACGTTCCGTTGTTCGCTACGGTGGACCACGCCGCCAACGCGCGTGCCGCCGGGTTGTTCATGCCCGAAACCCGCGTGGCCTTTTTCGGCAAGCCCGCGGTCGGGACGCATCTGATGCTGGAGCGCCCCGAGGTTGCCCTCGAGCTGCCTCTGCGCATCGTGATTTCCGAAGTCCCCGGCGAAGGGACGATGCTCTTCATGCCCGACATCCTGTGGCTTGCCCATCGCTACGGCATTGATCCGCAGCTCGACAGCCTCAGGAAGACCCTTGGTTTTATGGCCCTTGTTTCCGACAAGGTTTGTGGGGATTAGGGGATGAACCGGGGGAGGAGAGAGGAAACCTTTCTGAAGAAAGGTTTCCTCTCCCCTCCCCCGATTCATCTTCACTCCCCAACCTTCAACAAAATATTGTCAATCAGCCTCGCCTTGCCAAGACGAATGGCAAGCGCGCACAGAGCCATGTCCTCAATACGATCTACCTTGGTCAGGACGGCGGGATCGACGATGGAGATGTAATCCTCCTCACCTGTAGGGAGATGCTCGGCCAGATAGCCACGGACGGCCTCAATGATTCTGGCGGCGTCGCGTTCCCCCCCGGCGGCGAGACCGGCGGCCATTTCGAGCGACTTGCGGATCTGCGGGGCTTGGGCGCGCTCTTCGGGCGTCAGGTAAACATTGCGTGAGCTGAGGGCCAGCCCGTCGGCTTCACGCACGATGGGCCGCCCGACGACTTCCACAGGCACATTCAGATCGGAAACCATTTTCTTGATGATGGCGAGCTGCTGCCAATCCTTCTCGCCGAATACGGCAAGGCTGGGCTGGGCCAGCATGAACAGTTTCAAGACCACCGTACACACGCCCCGGAAGTGGATGGGGCGGCTGAGGCCGCACAAGGTGTTGGCAAGTGCGGGCACTTCCACCCATGTGGCGTGATCGGGCGCGTACATGTTTTCCGGCTCGGGGGCATAGAGTACGTCCCCGCCCAGCTCGCGGACCAGCGCGGAGTCTTTCTCAAAATCGCGCGGGTACGCTTCCAGATCCTCGTTGGGGCCGAATTGCGTCGGATTGACGAAAAGGCTGACGATCACCTTGTCGGCCACCGAGCGGGCATAGGAAATCAGGCTGGCGTGCCCGGCGTGGTAATACCCCATCGTGGGCACAAGGGCCGTTTTCAGCCCCTGACGCCGCCACTCGGCACACACGGAATGCAACGCTTCCGGAGAATGAATGATCTGCATCGTCTTTTCCATCTCCATAACAGGGAGAAAACTGTTACTCGGTTTCGCGCAGCCGATCTTCCAACCGGGCGCGCTCTTCCTCATCCATACTGAAGCTGTGAGCCGGAGTGGGGAACGCCCCGCTGCGGACCTCTTCGGCATAATCCCGCACGGCCTGCTCCATCAGGGTACCCAGTTCCGCATACCGCTTGACGAAACGCGGCGTAAACTCGCTGTACAGCCCGAGCATGTCATGCAGGACGAGCACCTGACCGTCGCAGTCGGCCCCCGCCCCTATGCCGATGGTGGGAACGGAAACCCGGGCCGTAATCGCCGCCGCGAGAGGTGCGGGAATGGCCTCAAGCACAATGGCGAAACACCCGGCGTCTTCGAGCGCCGCCGCCTCATCAAGCAACTGCCGTGCTGCTTCGGCGCGCTTGCCCTGCACCTTGAAGCCGCCAAGCTGCGCGGACCGCTGAGGCGTCAGGCCGATATGCCCCATGACGGGTATGCCCGCGCCCACCAGCGCGCGGATCTGAGGCAGGAAAGCGCCTTCGAGCTTTACGGCCCTGACGCCGCTTTCCCGGACAAGGCGCGCCGCGTTGGAAAGAGCTGTATCAGACCCGGGTTCATACGTCATAAACGGCATGTCCGCAACGACGAGGGCGTGATGTATTCCCTGCACAACCGCGCGGCAATGATGGATCATTTCGTCCAAGGTGACCGACAGGGTGTCTTTGCGCCCGAGCATGACCATACCGAGGGAATCGCCCACCAGCACCATATCGACCCCGGCCCGATCCACAATACGGGCCGACGGCGTATCGTACGCGGTGACCATAGCCAGCTTCCGCCGGTTTTTGGCATCCCGTACATCCAAGATGGAAAGCGGTTTCTCGTCAGTGGAAAAAGTTTGATACGTACTCACAGCCGTCCTCATAGAGTGGGCAAAAAGGAAATGAAACCTCTCAAAAGAAACCATGAACGTAAGAAGCCTATCACGGAGTGCCCTGAAAGACAAAATACCGGCGGAGGACCATACTTTACAGTGGAGGGCGGCGCGGCTACACTTCCGGCTTCAGGGGAGTCATGCCCCGAACCCTTTCCTTTGGAGCCATTGATGTCCAACTACACCGAACTTCTTCAGCGGATCGAACAAGAACCGAGCACATGGCTCGTCACCGGCGTGGCGGGCTTCATAGGTTCCAACCTGTTGCAGACGTTGCTGTCACACGGGCAGCGCGTCGTGGGCCTCGACAACTTCCTCACCGGGTATCAGCACAATCTGGACATGGTACGAGAACTGGTCACCCCGGAGCAATGGGAGCGGTTCCGTTTCATAGAAGGAGACATCCGCGACGTCGAAACCTGCCTTCAGGCCTGCCAGGGCGTCGAGCACGTCCTGCACGAAGCGGCGCTCGGCTCTGTGCCCCGCTCCATCGAAAACCCGATCATGACCAACGGCTGCAACATTGACGGGTTCCTCAACATGCTCGTCGCGGCCCGCGATTGCGGGGTGAAGAGTTTCGTCTATGCGGCTTCGAGCTCCACCTACGGCGACGAGCCCAACCTGCCCAAACAGGAAGACCGCATCGGCAAGCCCCTCTCGCCCTACGCCGTGACCAAGTACGTGAACGAGCTCTACGCCGAGGTTTTCGCGCGCAGCTATGGCTTCAAGACCATCGGCCTGCGCTACTTCAACGTGTTCGGCCAGCGTCAGGACCCGTACGGCGCGTATGCGGCGGTAATACCTCAATGGTTCGCCGCCCTGACGAAGGGGGATACCGTATACGTCAACGGGGACGGCGAAACGTCCCGTGATTTCTGCTATATCGACAATGTGGTGCAGGCGAACCTGCTGGCATCCTATGCTGCGGAAGACGCCCGGGACCTCGTCTACAATGTGGCCTTCGGCCAGCGGACCACGCTCAACGAGCTTTTCGGGCTTATCCGTGACGAGGTCGTCCGCCACAAGCCCGAAGCGGCGGAAGCCAAACCGGCCTACCGTGATTTCCGGGCGGGAGACGTACGCCATTCCCTGGCGGACATCACCCGTGCGCGCACACTGCTGGGCTATGAGCCCGAATACGATGTCCGTCAGGGCTTGCGCCTTGCGGGTGACTGGTACGACGCCCACCTGTAGGAACAGAGGCGATACTGCGGGACAATCCCAGGTTACCGAAATGAATGCCAAAACATCACTGCGTACAAAAAAGATCGTTTTTCCCGCGAAAATTTGTTGACAGCGGGGCATGAGAAAGGTATCTCCATCTGCGTGCCGGGATGTAGCGCAGTCTGGGAGCGCACTTGAATGGGGTTCAAGGGGTCGAAGGTTCAAATCCTTTCATCCCGACCAGCACATAAAAGAGAATTACCCCTAAGGGAATCAGCAAAAGTTGGTTCCCTTTTCTCATTGTATCCCCCCAAAAAACGCCTTTGCCAGCGTATCTCCAACGCCGCTCTTCACGCCCCCTCAGATCCTTTTCCTTTCGTGCTCCTTAAGCCACGTATCGGGATTTTCCAACGCTTTCTCCATCGCGCCGACAATGTTCCCGCTGGAATCCCCAATCTTTTTGCAAGCCAAATAAGGGTTTCCACCCGGATCCCGGACTTTCCCTGTTCGAAACGCCGCAGCCACGAATAGTCAACGCCCGCCTCTTGAGCCAAAGCATAGCGGCTCATGCCGAGCCCTTCGCGAAGCGACGCTACAATCAGTCCCATGATGACTTTTGTTTTATCGTTGTCCATTGCCGTATGAAATCTATTCCGCATTCACATTACACGATGTAACATATTGTTATTTATTATTTTTAACATTTTTATTGTTTTCATGCGTTCAAAAACACTTGCTGCCTCCACACCAAGAACTTGAGAGAGCTTTACGATATTCAACAGGCTTACATTTCTGCGTCCTTGTTCCACTCCTCCAACATACGTTCTATGTAGACCTGCCTTTTCCGCCAACGCCTCTTGAGAGATGTCCAGTCCATCCCTTCCCGCCTTCACCGCCGCACCAAACGGCTTCAAAATATTACCGTCCTCCTTGCTGTATCCCGGCATGTCTTCCTCCCTAATGTAATCACGGAATAGATACTCACGGACACCGGGCCGGGCCTCATGCCGTTATAGCCCAAGCCGTCATGAAACCACCGGCGAAACGTCAAAGAACCCTTTCGGCATCTTCCACCATTTCATCGACCATTTTGCCCGCTTTCACCTCCAATGTCTGAGCAATCTTCACAAGCAGATTCAAACTCGGCGCTCGATAACCAAGCTCCAAAGAGGATATGTAGCTTTTAGAAATGCCAACCCGATCTGCAAGTTCCTGCTGAGAGAGCCCCGCCGCATCACGGTAGCGCCGGATCACTGCGGGCATAAACGTCTTAGCCAGCTTGTCCTCATCATATTTCTTTTTCATTCCTCCCAGATACAATGCCCCTTTACGAAACCGACCTACTATTGTAGTTCTTTTGACTATCAATAGTAGGTCGCACCCATAACACGGCCATCGAGAGGCTCGAATGGAAAACCAAATTTTCGACGCTCAAATGGAACGGCTTAAACTCGTTATCCGTAAGCATACGGCTACCGATCTGGCCGACTTTTTCGGCGTCCCGCAGTCGGCGGTTTCCGCTGCCGTCCGGCGCGGGAAGATGCCCTCCAGCTGGCTGGTCATTTTGAGGCGCGTAAAAAAGGTGCATCCGGAGTGGATACTCACGGGCAAGGGGCCATGCCTTATGACGCTGCGGCCCGAGCCAAGCCGCTACGAAACCGATGTTGAAGTGACGACACGCAAAGCCGATGAAGAAGCGCTCAGGCGGTTGCCGTCACATATGCTGGCCGAGGAGTTGGTCAGGCGCATCGCCGTATCGCAGGGGCACGCTTTCTGTTCGGAGTGCCTCGGCAACCAGCCTTAGCGCATTGCCCTTTATCGAATCCGATGCCCCAACAAAAAAGGCCGGCAGTCCCCCACCGGCCTTTTCCCCATAAACGGGACACACTAGAACGAATACTTCAGCCCAATGCTCACGCGATAGGAATCCTTATCCACTTCATTGACGATCTTCTTTCCCCACGTTCCCTCATCCAGGTTGAGGCGCACATACGCGGCCTCGACGGCGAGTTCCAGATTTTCATAAACCTTGTAGCGGGTGTCCGCGTTCAATTCCCACGCGTCGTCGGACGTGGTGAGATAGGCGAACGGGCCGTCGATGCGGGAAGGATACGAGGTCATGTTCGCGGCCTTGGGCATCGCGGAGTTGTTGGTGCCGTGGTAGTATCCGGCGCGCAGGGTGTGCTTCAGATCTTCCATGAACGAAATGTCCTTGAGATGCAGGACCACGCCCCAAAGGCCGCCGGGGTTGTGCCCGAGCACCTTCCATGTGGCGATATCGGTCCAGCCGCCGCCGAAGCCGAGCGCGCTCACCGCCCACGGCGTGTTGTACTGAGGCAGGCGCTCGGAACCGTTGTACGGATTGCCGTCGTCGCCGCTGCCGTACCACGCGATGATGCCGGGAGTGGCCCAATCAAGGGCGTAATCCGCGCGTACGGCGGCATACCAGCCCGCACGATCCAGCTTGAACGTGCCGGGGCCGTCGGCAAAGCCCTCATACCCCGGGATTTCCCCCATCTTCACACTGCCATAGGCGAAATCCCCGGCGACGGTGAGCGGCGAAAAAGAATTCGTTTCGGCGGTGATGCCGAGCCACCACGCGTTTTCGTGGGTTTCCGTATTCCGGCGGAAGGGGAACGTCTCAAACGTGTAGCCGCTGCCAAGAATGGGATACAGGCCGGCCCGGGGAGCCCATGTCGCCGGATCGCCGCCCTTGATGTTCCCCATGAGGCTCTTGGTGCCCATAAAGCCGAACATGCCCCAAGGCGAAACCTTCATCACGTCCGTTTTGATGGGCACGATCAGGCTGAGCAGGTCCATGGCGTCGCCGGGGGTATCCCGCGGCGTCCCGTTGGCCTGCGAGCCGTTGCCGTTCCAGCCGCCGAAGTTGCCGTTGAAAGGCCGGGCCCAGAAGAACGTCGTCCCGACCTCGTCGGACCACTTCTGCGACAACATGATGCCGGCCACGTCATGACCGAATACCGGGCTGAATCCCGACGCCACGAATCCGGGGAGGATGATCGGCTGGAGGCCCATGCGGACGCGCAGATCCGTGTTCGGAACCTGCCAGTCGACGTACGAATAGCGGACTTCGATGTTCTTGGCGTCGGTCCCCAGCGCGCCGCCCTCGGAAGCCTTGCCCCAGTTGGTGTCCCCGATTTCAAAGAACACGACGCCCTTGAGGGCATTCGAAGAAATGATTTCCACCTGCGTACGCAGGCGCTGCAAGGTGGCGAACCGATCATTCGGCCCGTTCAGCGGAGCGACGTTGCTCCATTCGGACAGAATCTCCCATGTGCCTTTGGCCTTGATCTCGACGGCTCCGGCGGTCGCCGCCGCCCCACAGAGCATCCCCAACGTCAAACAAAGTGAGCACAGCCTCTTCATGCGTTTCCCTCGCTTCCTCAAATAGCAGGGCTCCGTCCCCCAAACGGACGGAAAGATCCCCCGCCGAAGACGGGGGCGTACCAAAAAGGCGGCCCGGATTGGAAAAATGCCTTTCTCAACCAGAACCGCCCTCAACCATCCTTAGTAATGCGCTTATTCTTCGATATCGGCAGCCACGCACATGGCGGACAGGCCGAAGTACCCCTTGGCTTCCTTGATCTTTACGGCGCTCTTCACGCCCGGGGCGGCGGCGCCGGGCACGCGGAACGTGGATACGTCGAGGCGTTCGATGGGCGATTCGGCGGGCTTTTCAAGCTGTGGCACCCATTCGTAGGGCAGGCGGTAGGAACGGTACACCATGTTCATGGGCAGGGCCGTCCCCCAGTAGGGGCACACGTATTCCCACACCAGCTCGTGTTCGGGGGTCACCTCGAAGATGCGGCCGTGGGAACCTTCGGTGATCATGGTGTTGCCGTTGGGCAGCCGCTGCATACCGCTGATGAACGGGCTATAGAAACGGTTGGCGTCAAGCGGCATCAGGTATCCGGCTTCTTTCGGCGTCATCTGCCACACGATTTCCAGCGTGACGGGATCGATTTCCAGCACGCGGGAGTAGTCGCGCAAGGCGCCGCGGATGCCGGTGGGGGAACCCGGGTTCGGGGCGTAATAGCCGGCCCAGCCGCCGTTGTCGTAAATAAGGATGTTGCCTTCGCCGGGCAGGCCGCGCGGGATCATGTGGGCGTGGTGCTGGCCGATGATCCAGCCGAGCTTGCGCAGTTCGGGGGTCTGATCGAAATACGGGCCGATCTTCCATACGATGTTGCCGGTGGCCTTTTCGATGATCAGGATGATGTTGGCGTCGCGGCAGTCGATGATGATGTTGTCGGGGTGGAAGCGCTTGTCGCCAGCGTCGTACCATTTGTTCGGGCCGAGCACGGACATGGAGTTGGTGTGCACCCAGTCGCCCGCGATGTGGCTGTTCCCGAACCCGGTGTAATAGTTGGGGTCGCGGTACATGAGGTTGCGGGCGATGGCGTCGAAGCCCAGCTCCTCAAAATGATCCGATACCTTCCATTCCCACACGATGTCGCCGTCCCAATCCACTTCGTAGATCACGTCGTCAAGCAGCATCTTGTCGGAAATGGCGGGCACGTGGACGTTCTTGTGCGCGAGGATCAGCGTGTTGCCGCTGTTGGTTTTGGGATCGGAACCGGGCACATAGTAGCCCACGGTGTTGCCTTCGCGCTGGTAGTCATGGTGCTGGCGGGCCATCCATTGGGGTTCCTCGCCCGGATCTTCGATGTATTCAGCCTTGTCGAACTTCCACACGATATTGCCGTCCCAGTCCACCTGCACAAGGTCGGTCTGGTCCTGAAGGCCATACTTGGGATTGCGTTCACCAAGGCTCCCCATCACGTAGCCGCCGGGCAGCATTTTGTTCGGAAAGCCCTGCAAGCCTTCCCACATGCGGACTTCATTGCCGTTCATGTCGATAAGGAGGGCGCCGCGTTCGGCGGCCTGAAGGATGGTATAACCGCTCCAGCATTTTTCGGGATTGTAGATAGTAACGCCAGTGGGGAAAATCGTCGCGCTCATCAGATGCTCCTGCCCTATGTATGGATTGCGCCCGGACGCCGGTGCTTGCGCCCCAGGTAGAACAAAATGAAATGAAACTTCGGAGATACGTCAAGGCTGTCCTCATTCCCGAACAGACTTGAACGATTGACGCCTTTCGTCTATGGGCTTTCACAGAGGGGTTCCTTTATCCGCAAAAGCACCTTATGACGGATGAGAAAACAGAAATGTAACCTGTGCAACAATTCACATAAAAAGTATAAGAACATTTCCGCCCATCCATCATTGAGAAAGAGGTGATTCTATGACCGCAGAAATCCAAATGCCGCAACAGCACATTGCTATCATCTCCCACAGCGGTCTGCATGAGCCTTGGCGGGAAATTGTGCACATGGGGACGCATCTCGTTTTTCCGCGTTCCCATTACAATCATCAGGCCACCACCGATTGCTTCTATTTTATAGATAAGGGACGCGTGCGGCTCACCTACACCAACGCGGCAGGGGAAGATCATGTCGTCATGTTTTTCGGCAAGGGCTGCATCTTCAACGAGACGAGCGTGATCACCGGGGACGAGACGACGATGGCTTGTTTCCGGGTGCTGGAGAGGACCGAAGCGTACCGTTTCCCCAGCTCGCTGATCCATGACGCCGAATTCGCCCGCCAATACCCCCATCTCATCCTGAACATGCTCCGGGGTACGGCCACCAAATTTTCCAACCTGTTCAGCGTAAGTTTCCTAATCAAGCACGGCACGCCGCTGGCCCGCGTCTGCCGCTTTTTGCGCCAGCTCTCCCGCAGCCATAACAACGCCAAGGCCTTTCCTCTGGACATGACCCAGCTCGAACTGGCTTCAGTGCTGGACATCCACCGCGTTTCCCTGTTCCGCTGCCTGCAGCAGCTGCGCGAGCTCGGGATTCTGGTGCGGTTCTCACGCCATGAAATCGAACTGAGCGAGCTCGATCAGCTTGAAAAACTGCTGGAAGAACAAGAAGAGGCGGAGTGGGGCTGATTTCCTCCCCGGAGCCGATTTTTTTCAAACTTTTTGCGAAAAAAGTAACAACGGTAACAATTTTCTGTCCCGGATCCGGGTATAGGTAGAGGCAGAAATCCAGAGGAACCCCGTTCCGATGGATTCCGCCTCTTTTTTCGTCCATACCCGGCGGCAAACCGCCGTTTGCAAAGCAACCCTTTCTGCCGGCTTTCCGGCATCACAGGAGCGCACAGATGAGCATCACCCTGTATACCGCACCCGACTGCCTGCGGTGCAAAATCGTCAAAGGCTTTCTCGCCGAACATCAGATCGCTTACGAAACCGTGGATTTCAAGGCTGATGCCCAGACATTCAACACCTTCTACCGCGCCAACCGCAAGGCCATCTACCGCAACCCCGAAGGCGTGGAGTTCCCGCTGTTCGACGACGGCACGGTCATCAAGCAGGGCTCCGGGGAAGTCATCGCCTACCTGCTGTCCGGGCACGCCCTCGAAGGCGCGGTCACGCGCAGCGACCTGCTGCACGGCTGGATTTCCGGCCTCTACCTTTCCCAGTGCCCGGCGGCGGAGGAAGATCACTTCGTCGAACTGGTGCAACAGCTCGCCAAGGGCGGCCTCACGGTCTGCATACAGACGGACGGACGGAATCCCGCCCTGCTCGAACGCCTCATCGGCCTGAACGCGCTGGCCAAAGTACAGCTCAACATCCCAGGCCCAGCATCCGCCTACGAAGCCCTTTACGGTTCCGCGCCCACCAAGGACGAACTCGCCAAGACCATCGAACTGGTGAAAGCGTTCCCCGACCACGAAATCCGTTTCCTCGCCACCCCGCTCTCCGGCCCCGAGGGCGCACGTTGGCCGAACCGCGACGAGGCCGGTGAAGCGGCCCGCATGGTCTTTGAAGCCTGCGGCGATCATCAGCTTCCCTACGCCATCGCCGCCGTAACCCCCGAAATGCCGCAGGGTATGCAGGGGCTCGAACCCGTGGCCGATCCCATGATGCTCAAGTACCGTTCCGCCTCCCGCGAGTTCTTGTTCAAGGCCGACATAGCGAAGTAGGCAAACCGGGGAGGGAAGGAACCTAAGAGGCCCCTCTCCCTTTCCGCTCCCCTTCCCTCCGCAGAGCTTGGCTGGCGGGGAAGGTACGAGACGGTTCGCAAGCGGCATAATCAGTCGGATATTCTGGATTTTTTGACAGGAAGAGCTCTTTAAACTTCCTTCCGAGCTGTCCCATCCCCCTCTCCGACGGTTTCGGAAGGGGGATGGGGAACCGGGAAAAGGGGAAAACAAAAGCGGCCTCGCGGAGGCCACGCCCGGCAGCGGCCTTTCAAGGCACACGGACGGCGGCGGGGCGGGCGCTCCGCTCGAGAAAATTTCTTCCCTCTTTCTCGGCATACGCAAAACGAGGCAACCCATGCATTACGACGTAATCATCATCGGCGCAGGCCCCGGCGGGACCACGGCGGCGAAAGAACTGGCGGCAGGCGGCAAAAAAGTCGCCATCATCGAAGACAAACACTGGGGCGGCACGTGCCTGAACTGCGGCTGCATCCCCACCAAGATGCTCCTCGGCGCAACGGCCCCCCTCGGGCTCCTCAAGGCTCAGGAACGCCTGCGCACCATGAAGGGCTCCATCGACATCGACTACAGGGCGCTGCAAACCCGCGTGGGCCGCTTCCTCAAGGGCTCCAGCCAGACCCTCGCCAAAAGCCTCGCGGCAGCGGGGATCACCCTGTACGAAGGACGCGGCGTGTGCGCCGGAAAAGGGCAGGCCATCGTCCGCTCCGAATCCGGCGAAGAAATGTTAACGGCTGACAATATTATCCTTTCCTGCGGCTCGTCGAGCGCGTCCTTCCCCGGCCTCGCTCCCGACGGCGACGCCGTGCTCGACAGCACCGGCGTCCTCAACCTTCCCGAAATCCCGGAAAGCCTCATCATCGTGGGCGCTGGGGCCATCGGCCTTGAGCTTGGCGACTTCTTCGGCATGATGGGCTCCAAAATCACCATCGTCGAGGCCGCCCCGCACATCGCCCCTACTGAAGACGCCGACATCGCCAAAGAAATGGACCGCGTCCAGAGCAAGGCGGGCCGGACCTGCATCACGGGCGTCATGGCGAAATCGCTCGTCACGAAGGACGGGCAGGCCGAGCTGACCCTTGGTGATGGGCGCGTGCTGACCGCCTCCAAGGCGCTGGTCGCCGTGGGCCGTACTCCGAATACAGCCGGGCTTGATTGCGAAAAGGCGGGCTGCACGCTGAAACGCCGCGGCTTCGTCGACGTGAACGACCATCTTGAAGCCGCCGAAGGCGTCTATGCCATCGGCGACGTGAACGGCCTTACGTTGCTGGCCCATGCCGCCGACCATCAGGGCGCGTATGTCGCCCGCCGCATCCTCGGACACGAAAAAGGCGTATACGTGCCCGGCCCGGTCCCGTCCTGCATTTACGGCAGCACCGAGATCATGCGCGTCGGCCAGACCGCCAAAGGGCTCCTTGCCGCCGGGAAGTCCGTAAGCGTATCGCAGGTCCCCCTGACCCTGAATCCCATCGCGCAAGCAGCCGGGGCTTCCGGCGGATTCGTGAAGGTCGTATGGGCCGGTGACGCCATCGCGGGCATCGCGGCCATCGGCCACGGCGTATCCCACCTCGTCACCGTGGCCCAGCTGCTCATGGTCGGCGGCTATACGCCCGAAAGACTGCATGAAGTCATGATCGGCCACCCCACGCTGGACGAAATCGTCCCCGCCGCCATCCGTGCTCCACGTGTAGACGTGACCGAATAGAAACATCGCTCAACCCGAAGGAGATCGCATTATGAGCCTCACCTATCCCAAAGACCGTTCCTACCACTCCGAACACCTCTGGGCCAAAGCGGAGCCCGACGGCACCATGCTCGTCGGCATCACGGACTATGCACAGGATCAGCTCGGCGGGGTCATTTTCGTCGACCTCCCCGCCGTGGGCGAACACTTCAAGCAAGGCGTTTCCTGCGCTTCCATCGAGTCCGTCAAAATCACTTCCGACGCGATCATTCCGGTTTCCGGTGAAATCGTCGCCGTCAACGAAGCACTGGCGGACGCCCCCGAACTGCTCAACGACAGCCCTTACGACAAGGGTTGGCTCGTCCGCGTCAAACCCGACGATGCCGACGAAGGCGGGCGCATTTCCGCCGCCGAATACGCCGCGCTGGTTGGATAGATATATTTGTGCCGTCGAGCAGTTCCCCCTCATAAAGGAGCTTTCCGCCCGGTCCATAAAGTTTTCCAGAGCCGGTGCGCTGTCCCATCACATACCCGCCTGTATAGCAGGCCGCGCCGTCCTCAAAATATTCGCTCCCCTCGCCGTCATACTTTCCCAGCAGGAAACCGCCCTTGTAGAAAAGCGAGCCATCCGGCCGAAACAACGCGCCGGAACCGCTGTATACGCCCTGTTCAAAATCCCCCTGGTATTTGACGGTTCCATCCGGGTAAAACTCGGTGCCGGCACCGGAGAGCAGTCCTCCGGAAAAGGTTCCGGTAAACTGCGCTGCGCCGTCTGCAAAGAGCGTACCCTTGCCCTCATACTGCCCGGAGACAAACCCGCCTTCATACTGCTTTTGTCCATCCGGATTATAAAGCGTGCCGGTTCCGCTGTAGCTTCCCTGATCGAAGTTGCCCTCATAATGCACGGTTTTCCCGTCTTCATAAAAGAGCCTGCCAGCTCCCTGATAGACGCCCTGCTCCAAATTCCCTTCATACAGCGGCAGGCCGTTTTCATAGACAACCCCATACCCCTGACGGACCC
>OGZE01000422.1_pt1 | contig 32677 bp, 27 predicted proteins | sample 1576731 | NCBI WGS metagenome assembly OGZE01 (sample SAMEA3541503, study PRJEB24748) | human gut metagenome | biome: human gut; feature: human-associated habitat; material: faeces | place: China | collected 2012 | reverse complement strand
AGCACTTTCGACGCCGATAAAAGCCCACAAAGTGAAGTTCAAAGTCATACCGACAGCACTGACGGTACCTTTGCCGGTCACGTTCCATGCATTCATGTAGGTTGCACCGTCAAACCAGAACCAACCCAAAATAGCAGTACCAATAATAGGGATCAAAGCCAGTGTAGTAGTTACGGATTGGATACGGCCGACCAGCTTAGGGCCAATCATGTTGGCGTAAGCGAACAGCCAGATGACGCAGATTTGCGCCAGTGCAAATGCAAATGGATTTTTTAAAGCCGGGAAAAAACTAATTAAGTAACCGATACCTACAACTGCCAGGCCGACGTTACCAATAACGTTTGCCAGCCAGTAAATGAGGTTTGTCTGATACCCCATATAATCGCCGAAAGCTTTACGCGTATAAGCATAAGGACCGCCGGCAGCCGGATCGATAGAAGATAACTTTGCAAAGGTCAGGGCCAGTGCGATAGCACCTATACAGGTCACTATCCAGCCGAAAACTGCAACGCCTCCTATTGCCGCCAGATTCGCAGGCAACATAAACACACCGGAACCCATCATATTACCGGCAACCATCAATGTTGCAGCAACGACACCTATTTTATTACTGTCGTCTTGATTCATATAAAATCTCTCCTTTCGATTATTTGCCTTCAGCAGCGGATGGGTATCTTGGCTGTCGGCAAATCGTGCACAAAGTTACTTGCTATTTCTTCGTGCGGTTTCTTGCTTCGGATAAATCATAACGCCTTTGCATACAAAATATCCAAGCAAGAAATTTTCATTTACTTTTTAATATGTTTTTTTAAAATAGTCAGGACAAACGTACTCTTGACATAATTTAAGAGCCGCATCACAGCAGGCGTTTGCTCGCCTATTATTTTCTATGGATAAAAAACCTCCAAATTATTTTCTCAGACTATTAATAGTGGTTGTTTTTTTAGTTTGATTAATTTACTAAAGTATTTTCCTACAAAAATAAACTATAAGCTAATACCTCTCAGCTTATGCTATAAGCAAACTTTGCCAGCTTTCTATATTGTAACTAAAGCAACTGTGCTATATCTACACAGCTTAAAACAGCAAAAAAACTGCCGTAATCCGGCAGTTTTTTTGCTGTTAACAGTGGGATTTTACGGAAACATTAATTGTAAAACAAGGTTTCAAACAGAATACACTTTACGACCCTGGAAGTAAGTAGCTTCGATAACAGCAGTGCCAATATCTTCAGATTTTACACTCAAAATATTTTTATCAACAATCACCAAATCCGCAAATTTTCCAGGTTCTAAAGATCCGCTCACGTCATCCACAAAATTAGCATAGGCCTGATTTATCGTAAAAGAATCGATCATATCTTGCAAATCTGCACGTTCTTCCGGCCACAAAGGCTGCTGGAATTTTGGATCGTCATAATTGAAAATCCACGGATGGTAATTGTCAGGTGCGATACGCGTCACACCTATTTCCATCCCCACAAAGGGATTTGGCACCGCTGTGATAGGATAATCACTTGCGTTAGCAACTTTAACGCCGGCCTTGAAGAAGCAGTTCAGCGGGAAAGTACGGTCAGCACGTTCCTGTCCTATATAACTACCATTTACGAAATACGTTTCGTCTATTTGTGCCCAGTAAGAATTGGTCATTGCCACGGTATCCAGTTCTTTAAACCTGATTACATCAGCAGGATCAACTAAAAAGATGTGTGTGATACAATGTCTCGCATCACGGGCACCATTTTTCTGCCGTGGATCTTGCAGTATCAGCAGTGTAAATAACTCCATTTTTCAAAACCAGATTGGCTTTCATAACTTAGCACCTTTCTCCAGCATTTATATTTTTTGCCAGTTGCTGTCGCTGGGCAGCTGCTGGTTAAATTACTACTGACCATAATTATTCTGCCTCTGGATCTTCATTGCCCCAAGCATCAATATCGCTTCGATCGACTGACTTTTTATATTTAGCCATGCAGCTGCGGGTAATGATTTCGCCAACAGCTAAGGTAAGCACAATGCCGACTAAGACGAACATACTCTGTTTAAGGTTGAAAGGTGTTCCCGGAACCCAAATGAAGAGAAACATCGTTGCCAGAATAATCAGCTCACCAATACGTACCATCAACACTGCAAACCAGGAAGGACCGGGAAACGTATATGGTCTAATCGTGGTTTTATCGGTACGGCGCAATTTTAAAAAAGCTTCAAAATTAAGCAGATATGGAATCAAAAGCAGAAAGCTGGTACAGGAAAAAATCGACCAAAACATTTCTTCGGCAGAGCCCGACATTGAGCTTGCAACCAACGTCATCGCCGACGCAACAAAACCTGCAATAATCAGACTGCCTATAGGCGAGCCATTTTTATGTGTTTTAGCAAATATTTTAGGCAGTTCGCCAGTTAATGCCGTTTCGGAAGAGACGCAGCAGACAGTCAGTATCCACATCATGCCCTGACAAAACAACACGGTGACGAAAGTAGCACCAATACCGTAAACTAAAATGTTCATCAGCGGGCTGTCACCAAAACCGATGCGGAAGCAATCGACTAACCCCTGGATAATACTGATATCACCAATCGGAATGATAGCCAGCATGGCCAGTACGGTTACGATGTAAAGACCGGATACTAGAAGGCAATTTTTCAATGCCGCCCTAGGAACGTCTCGCCCTGGATTTTCCATAGAAGACCCAGCTGCAGACATCGATTCAAAGCCTAAGAAGTTGTATATTAAGGCCGGAATAAATACTATAGATTGACCAAATGTAGGCACAAAGCTTTTGATGGTGATTGGATTGGCAAATTCAAACCCATTGCGCATCAGATACAGAATAGCTGCAATGACCAAGCCCACACCCAGACATAATTTAGCGATAGCACTAAAGTTAATGATTTTTTGAGAATTATCCATTGGACGAGTAGCCACAAACACCATCAGCCAAATAACTGCTATATTAAAACAAGTAGCCATCGTATTGGATATTTCTAAACGAAAAACCTGACAAAAAACTGTTACTACCAACGTCGCAACCGACGAGATCCAGATTGCGTTGCAGGACCAATATATCCAGCTGATACGAGCTCCCCACAAATTGCCAAAAGCCCTTTTGATCCAGGCATAAAAGCCTCCGTTTTCAGGATAGGCCGAACCAAGCTCAGCCACGGTCAGACTGCCAGGGAAAAAGAATAACGCTCCTACGATAACAATCCAGGTCACTGCCGCCGCCCCCATTGTAGCTACAGAAGCTATCGTATCAACAAAGAAGATGGCACAAACCAAACCTAACAGCATATCCAGCTGACTTAATTTTCCGTTTTCCTGTTCCGGCGTTACCGGCTTTTTCTTGTCACTCATTTTACTCCCTCCTTGAAATTTATTACTCGTTACACCGGCTTAAAATAGATATTTTTACCACCTCCATTCTTTTTTAAGCTCTCTATGCAATCTCTGGCTATCTGCAAGGCTCAGACCCCCAGGCTGCCGGCTTACTGTGCGGTGTTACTTGTTACTGCCATTATCTCCAAATATTGTTTTTTTCTCTATAAAACTGTCATAATCAGGAAAAAATGGTCTATTATTGGGAAAAAGAAAACCTCCGGATAACTTTAAGTTATCCGGAGGTCATAACAGCCTGGTAGTTTATTCTTCGACAAGAGCTAACAAAACTAACACTGAAAATACTGTTTCCGTGTGAGTAATATTCAATTTTCCGTGATATTTATTGACTATACGCTCAATATTTGACAAACCTATACCGCAGAAATGCTTTTCTGTTTTAACTGTTGCATAATTGTCCTCAACTAAATTAATAATACCATTATAGGAGTTATTTACCTGAATACATAGAAAACCCTTCTGCACGCGAGCATTAACATAGATAAATTTATCACTGTCCTCTGACCCCAAGCGCTGGCAAGCTTCCATAGCATTATCTAATAAATTACCAAGTAAAATCAAAATATCAACATCATTTATTGCAAACTGTGGCGGTATTATCAAATCAAACTCCAACCTTATCCCCGCAGCTTCCGCACCTTGAAGTTTATTACTTAAAATAGCGTCTATTACAGAATTTCCACAATGCGCTACCGCGTGCGCAGATTCCACGTCCTGATAAATAGTTTTGATATATTCCTGCGCCCTGGCAGTCTGGTTCTGTGCCAAAATCGTATTCAAATACCTTAGATGACTTTTCATATCATGAGAAATACTGCGTATTTCTTTTTGCTGGTATTCCAACTCTTTGTAATAGCTGTCCTGCATTGCCAAAAGCTGTTCTACTATCTGCTTCTGTTCCAGCGTTTCATTGATTGATCTCGTTCTGTCTGCCAAAAAATATAGCGACAAAGCCGACAAAAGCAACAGCCCGCTGATAATTAAAAAGTTTTCCAGCATATACTCCCGTGATTGTACCTGCATGGCCACATAAAATAATTTGAGTATAATCAGCAGCATACACAAAGGCACACAAAAAACGTAAATACCGTCGAAAATCAAGCTCTTTTCTTTTTCGTAACGTCTCAACTTATCAATTACAAAAACACTGACAGTAAACAGTAGATATAAGATAGCCTGAGACCAAAAGGCCGGTTCCAGGTTCAGCGGATAATCAGAAATCGGATTGCCGCGCATCTGCCATAAAAACGTTGCCGCTAAAACAGTGAAGGCATAGTTTAAGGCGACAAACATAAATGATACTATCAATTTTACTTCCATTTGATTTTTGAAAAACAACAAAGAGAAGATTACTATTAATGAATAACAAAAAAGATAAACAAAATAAATGGAAAAACTATTACCCGCCGTAAACGGCGTTTAGTCTTTTAAAACTGTTGCCTATAAACAAAGTTTAACCCTCCAACGGCAAATTGTGCAAATCTTTTATCGCATAGCGCTCTTCTTACATCGTTACAGCTCATACCCCCACCAATAGCTATTTGTCTAAATATTGATATTAGTGTAAAATTAAAATATTAATTCAAATCAGCATTTTACGCCGCTATGGGCAATCATTTTATTTTTTTGAAATATGTGAGGACTACTTTTATGAAGCATTTACAAACCGTTGCGCTCATCACTTTGGGAAACCTGCTCTGTGCCTTTGCCATCAATACCTTCATCATCCACAATAAATTCATTATCGGTGGCGTTACGGGCACATCCATCATCTTCAATCATCTTTTGGGCCTGCCTATTTCCACAATCATTTACATCGTCAACGCTATTTTATTTGTTCTGGGTCTCTTATTCCTAGGAAAAAGGTTTGCACTCTCCACACTTTTATCAAGTATTATGCTGCCTTTCTTTCTAGGCATCTTCGAGCAGATGAGCTGGCAGAATGAGCTGATGCTGGACTCTTTTCTCTCTTGCGTGCTCGGCGGCATCCTGACCGGTATCGGCAACGGGCTGATCATCAGGCAAAATGCCTCTACGGGAGGCTATGACACTTTGGCGCTGATTTTGAAAAAGGCCTATAAAGTCCCCGTGCATATTACAGTATATGTTATTGATACCTGTCTGATTTTGGCAATGCTCACCTTTTCCAATCTTACCAATCTGGTTTACGGCCTGATCACTACGTTCCTGCTCTCTTACGCTATGAACAAAGTTTTGACCAGCGGTAATTCGCAGCTGCAGATTTTTATTATTTCTTCTCATTACGAAGAGATACGTAGAAACCTGCTCTATGATTTAGATGTAGGCGTAACACTACTCCATAGCCAGACGGGCTTTCACAAAAAGGAACTGGAAGTACTGATAACCATCATTCCCAATATCAAGTTGCAAAGCTTAAAGAAAATCGTTAAAGATATCGACCCGACTGCCTTTATCAGCGTGGCGGAGGTCAGCGAAATAGGCGGACGCGGCTACACGCTGGAACGCAAAACAGTTGTAGCAAGCGAACTTATCGACTAACCGACCAAATAAAAAACGCACCTGCTAATTTAGCAAGTGCGTATTTTTATTGGTGTCCTAGGAGGGAATCGAACCCCCGACCTATCGCTTAGGAGGCGATCGCTCTATCCTACTGAGCTACTAAGACGTAAATGGCCTGAAGCTTATTCAGAACCCTTTTACTATAACACAAACAGGCAGAGCATTCAATCATAAATTTTCCATCATACCAGGCGGAATGCTCCATTCAACCAAAATACCGGTGTTGAACCACAGCCTGGTAAGGCAGATTTTAAAGTTGTCCAAGCTCGCCAGCGGGTCCAGGGTTTTTGTGACGAACTGGCGCACGGTGTCGCCTTCCTGCACGTCCAGCGTAAGCTTTTCGCTCAAAAACTTTTCGACACTGGCTTTAGCCTCGGCATCGCTCAAAACAACTTCCACCTTTTTATTTTCGCTATCATATTCAACATAGCCGTAATCGCAATTATAGTTTAAGGTTACAGCAAATTTGCTCATTCTTTTTCCTCCTTAAAACTTCTGCAACCATTATAGCAATTTGCAGCGCTTTCTACAACAGGCATCGTTACCTGCGCGATTAAATCACTCTTTGCCGTCTTTGCTGTACATGGGACGCAGCCGTACTTCCATAGGTATCTTATCGGCCGCAGCAGCCAACAGCGCCCATTCATACAGTGTGCTTTGCGCGCTTACCGGTGTTGCCTTATTGGTGACGCGTCTGTAAGTACCGTTGGACTGCATCATATGCGCGCCCATATTATCGCGCAGACAAAGGTCAAGTATCTCTTTAATCCTTTGGATATGTGCTTCACTTTCGACCGGGAAGAAAAGTTCCACACGGTCGTTCAGATTACGTGGCATCCAGTCGGCACTGGAAAGATAGAGCTGCTCTTCGCCGCCGTTGGCAAACCAGAAGATGCGGCTGTGTTCCAGCTGTCTGCCGACGATGCTGCGCACAGTGATATTTTCGCTGACGCCTTCGACACCGGCCCGCAGCCCACAGATACCGCGAATAATAAGTTCGATCTGCACGCCGCCGATCGAGGCTTCATAAAGCTTTTGAATGACCTGCTGGTCGATAAGGGAGTTCATCTTGACGATAATATGACCTTTATTGCCCGCCTTGACCTGAGCTATCTCGTTGTCGATAAGCTCGTAAATCTTATTGCGCAGGCCCAGCGGCGCCATGACCAGTTTGTTCCAGAGCGGCGGTTCCGAATAGCCTGACAGCAGATTAAAGAATGCCGAAGCATCGCTGCCGAATTGATCGTTAGCCGTCATTATGCCCATATCCGTATACAGTTTGGCTGTATTGTCGTTGTAGTTACCTGTGCCCAGATGCACATAGCGTTTGATACCGTCAGCTTCTTTGCGCACGATCAGAATAATCTTGGCATGGGTCTTTAACCCTACCAGACCATAGATAACGTGGCAGCCGGCCTGTTCTAAGCGCCTGGCCCAGATAATGTTATTTTCTTCGTCAAAGCGTGCTTTCAGTTCTACCAGAACCGTGACCTGCTTGCCGTTTTCGGCAGCACGGGCCAAAGCGGCTACGATGGGTGAATTGCCGCTGACACGGTACAAAGTCTGCTTGATCGCCAAAACCTTGGGATCGGAAGCTGCATCGTTGACCAACTTGACGACCGGATCAAAACTTTCATATGGGTGATGCAGCAGAATATCTTTTTTCCTGATCGCGGCAAAAAGGTCGCTGTCATCGGGCAGCTCCAGCGGACGCTGCGGCACGAATGGTTCGTAGAGCCACGGCCACATACCGGGCAGGCCTGCAAATTTAAAGAAACAGGTCGCATCCAAAGGGCCGTTGATCTCAAAAATCTCCTGCTCTGATAAATCGAGGTTATCGCTGAGGAATTTTTTGATGCGCAGATTAGCCGTTTTGTTCAATTCCAACCGCACTGCCGCGCCACGTTTACGCTTACGCAGCGATTTTTCGACTTCCTTCAGCAGGTTGTCGATGTCGTCCTCGTCCACATCAAGATCAGAGTCCCGCGTTAAACGGAAGGGTGCCACATCTAAAATCTGGCAGCCATTAAACAGATCGGCGCAGTTTTCGATAATGATATCTTCCAAAAATACGAAGGTGCGTTTTTCTTCGCCCTCAACCTCGACCAGACGTGGCAGTACGGACGGAACCTGTACAAGCCCCATACTTTTTTCCTCATCCTGATTGATAAGTTCCACGGCCAGGTTCAGGGTTTTGTTGGCTAAAAAAGGGAACGGACGGGAAGCATCGACAGCCATCGGCGTCAAAACAGGATAGACGACCTCACGGTAATATTCATCCAGCCAGTTCCGGCCTTTGTCACTGATCTTACCGACACGGCAGATCCTGACACCGTTACCTTCCAGTTCTTTTAAAATGGACAGCATATACTTGTATTGCAGCTTGACCTGTTCGTGGGCCGAAGCGCTGATCTCGTCCAGCTGCTCCTTGACCGTAAGACCGGAGGCATCGCGTACGTTGATGCCGTCTTCCCATTTATCCCACAAACCGGCCACGCGCACCATAAAAAACTCGTCTAAATTGGAGGCTGTGATCGCGACAAATTTTAACCGCTCCAGCAGCGGTGTAGTTTTGACAGCCGCTTCCTTCAAGACGCGGAGATTAAATTTCAGCCAGCTTAATTCACGGTTAAAAAAATATTCAGGTTTGTTTAAATCTATCTTTTTCATCTATTCACTCACCCGTTCTAAGATTGCTTTCAAGCCGTAAACCTCTTCAAAAAACACTGCTTTCCCGGCAAAGGTCCATTCCTCTAAAGTCAAATCCACCTTGCTGGTAGCTTCTATCAGCATAGTTCCGTCTTTAACGGCAACCTTGCAAATCTTGATCTTCTGCTGATAGCTGCGATCCATAGCGTCAGCCAGCCGCACCAGCGCTGCGATCTTGGCAACCAACGGCGTCAGCTCTTTTTCCATTTCCGGGCCACCCGACTTGTTTTCAAAAAGCTTGTTGGCATGGTAATAACTGGCCAGCGCCACAATTTTTTTATCATTGTCGCTGAACCCCAGAATATCTGTAGACATGATCAGCTGATAGGTGTACAACGAATGGCTGCGCATAGAAATGTATTTACCAATATCATGCAGCAGTGCCGAAGCCTGTACTAACATCCGGCAATGGCCGTCCATACCGTGGCTTTTGCTGAGCTTGTCAAACATGGCCAGCGCCAGCCGTTCCACCTGTTTGGCGTGCTTAGCGTCGTAACGGTAATGCTCGCCAATGTTGTGGATCAGGCTCAGCTGCTCTTTTTCCAGTTCTGCTGCATAGTCTTTATCGGTTTTAGGGCCGATGTGCAGTAGCTGGATACCGTCGATAAACCTGTCGGCGGTGATGATGATCTCTTTCGTCGGCACAAGGGCCAGCAGCTGTTCATAAAGCAGGATCGTTGGCAAAACTAATTCCGCCACATTCTCTTTGATGTTAAAAACTTTGATGATCTGCGGCAGGTTTAATTTATGGACCTTGTTGAACAGGGCCATAAAATCCTCGGCTTTGATCCGCGTTACTTTGGCCTGCGTATCCAACCCCAGCATTTGCAGCAGTAATTCCGTTTCCGTACCAGACAAGATCAGATAGCGGATATTGGCATCCTGCAGGGCACCACGTACCGGCCCCATCGTACTGGCTAAAAACTCGGTCAGCGCCTTGTTGAACTGCGTGCCATTGCGCTGATTACGGTTGAAGCTTTCTTTGATGCGGATGATGCCCACGTGGAAATTCTGCTGATATTTGATTTTTTCATCATCAACAAAGGTGATACCCAGACCGCCGGAAGAAATATCCATCAGCAGCATCCCGCATTCTTTGCCGGTGATACCCTCGCCGCGCAGCGTCTGCCTGATCGCCGTGTACTTGGTATAGATCTCCTGCGGCATATCGACGACTTTGACCTTGAGCCCGGTCTTGATGTAGATCTGATCCAGTAAAAAGACCTGGTTTAAAGCTTCACGCACAGCGGTAGTCGCCTGAACACTGTATTCTTCCACTCCGTATTCTGTCATCAGGCGTTTATAGCCCTGCAATAATTCACAAATCTCACTCACCATACTGAAGGGAATGATTTTATTTTTAAAAGTTTCTTCGCCCAATTTGACACGGTGGTTGCATTGTTCGATGATTTTTACTCTATTCATGTTGCGGTATTCGACTATTTGCATACTGATCATCTCGGAGCCGAGATGGATAGCGGCAAAAGTCGTATAGCTTTTCTTTTTCACACACAAACCTCCTCCGTTTTATATTAAATTCGACGCAAGACCTCTAAATCCTTGCTATTATGTTACTTTTTACCAAGTCTTTTGCAAAATTTTACAAAAGGAAGTAAATCACGCAGGATTTTTTTTATCTATGAGTAATATATAAAATATATTGTTTTTTTAACAGACTCTGTTTCTATATTAGTTTCTATTAATATTAGGAGTGAAAATTATGCAGCGTATAGCAATTATCGATATTGGTTCCAACTCAGCCCGTCTTGTTATCAGCCATATTTATAAAAACGGCTCTTATAACATGGTCTATAACCAAAAAGAAGCCCTGCGCCTGAGCCAAAAATTGGATAAAACCGGCCGTTTAACAGAAGAAGCCTTTGCCGCAACGCTGGAAACCATGAAAAGCTTTGCTTATATGTGCAAGCTTTATCATGCCGATAAAACTATCGCCGTCGCTACGGCAGCGATACGTTCTGCCCCGAACGGCCCCGAACTGACCCGCTTGGTGGAAGCCGAGACCGGTATCACCCTGCATATCATCACGGGCAATACGGAAGCTTATATCAGCTATCTTGGCGTTATCAATACCCTGCCCGTTAAAGACGGTATCATTTTTGACTTGGGCGGCGGTAGTACGGAGCTGATTTTGTTCAAAAACAGGCAGATCGTCGAATCTGTTTCACTACCTTTCGGCGCCGTCAACACAACGGATATGTTTAATACCCGCGGCACTATGTCACCTAATGTTTACAGCGATATGAGCTTTTTCCTGCTCAGCCGTCTGGCCCAGCACCCCTGGCTCAAGCAGAACCGGCTGCCGCTGATAGGCGTAGGCGGTACGGCGCGTACCCTGGGTAAGATGCAGCAAAAACGCAGCAAATACCCCTCCTCCAAGATCCATAACTATAAATTCACCGCTCAGGCGTTCCATGATATTTTCAGCCAGCTGCGCGGCACCACTTTGGAACAGCGCCGTAAAATAGCAGGACTCAGCAGCGACCGTGCTGATATTATTTTAGCTGGTGCGGGTATAGTCAACTGCCTGCTGGAAACCACCGGCTGTAAACAACTGACAATCTCCGGCTGCGGTCTTCGCGAAGGCCTGTTCTTCGACTATTATTCCAAGTCGGAAAATCTGCCGCTGATCGCCCCTGACATCCTGGAGCGCAGCACTCATAACATCCTGACCCTTTACACGCCGGACACTACCCACAGCAAACACATCACCGAACTGGCGCTGACCATGTTCGACGCCTGGAAGGATCTGCACAAACTGGATAAAAATTACAGAAAGCTGCTGCAAACGGCTTCCCTGCTGCACGATATCGGTATCACCATCAACTTCTACAGCCATGCCCGCCACAGCGCCTATATGATCCAAAATGCTCAAATCTTCGGCCTGTCGCATCGCGAACAACTAATAACCTCGGCTATCGCCGGCTGGCATAATGGCGTTTCTAAAAATTACTTCCGTGACCGCACTTATAAAGAAATGCTGAGTGACGAGCACTGGCAGGCGATCAATAAGCTGTCGCTGCTGCTGGCCTTGGCCGAAAGCCTGGACTATTCGCAGACTAACCAGGTACGTGATATACAACCACGCATCGAAAAGAAAAGCGCTGTCCTGACGCTGCATGCCGAAGGCATCCCCAGCATTGAAATGCACCAATTAAAACAGCATATCCGCTGGTTCGCCAAGGTTTTTGAAGTCGAACTCAGCATCCAGTTAGGTTAAAAAACACCCGTTACCCAAACGCCATCAGCGTTTAAGTAACGGGTGTTTTTGTTTTTATTTTGCCGCAGCCTGCAGGATGCCGTAAACCATCAGCACGCTATTATAAAGATCTTCTTCTAAAATAAATTCTTCTACCGTGTGCACCTCGCTCATGCCAGTACCCAAAATAACGCAGGGCACGCCGTAGGCATTGATGAAATTGGCATCACTGCCACCTCCGGTTACGGTAACGTCAGGTGTAAAACCGTTCGCTTCGCAGGACTCCAGCGCCAAATTTACCACATCGGAAGCGTGGCTGAGATCGAAGGGTTGGTATTTATGGATGATCTCCACATCAACTTTTCCGCCACTCGCTGCAACGCCTGCGGTCACAGTAGTTACCAAGTAATCGCGCTGCGCCGCCAGTTTATCTAAATTACGGCTGCGCACATCGCTTTGGATCTCTACCAGATCAGGAACGATATTAGTGGCCAAACCACCATGGATAACGCCGATATTACAGGTCGTTTCTTCATCAATACGGGCATATTTTTCAACTCCGGCCAGCGCTTTCGCCGCTACCATGATCGCATTGATGCCTTTTTCAGGGGCCAGTCCACCATGAGCAGTTTTGCCGTGCACTTTAAAATGTACCCGATCCTGTCCCGGAGCCGCCGTAACGATTTCACCCGGATGGCCTTCGCTGTCTAAAGCATAACCAACATCGGCCTTGAGCAGACTTTGATCCATACAGCGCGAGCCGTTGACGCCGCCTTCTTCTGCGATAGTAAACAGCACCTGGATATCACCGTGTTCAGCCTGCGTTTCCTTCAGCATCCGCACAGCCTCTAAAATAGCGACTACGCCGGATTTATCATCACTGCCTAAAATTGTAGTGCCATCCGAGACGATCCTGCCGTCTTTTTTACTGGGCTTGATACCTTCGCAAGGCTCGACGCAATCCATATGTGCCGTCAGCAGCACCCGTTTCGCACCGGCTTTGTTACCCGGCAGCCATCCCCATAAGTTGCCGCATTCGCCGCCCAACTCTTTACCGGCGCCATCCTCCTGCGTCGTAAAGCCCAGGTCCTGCAGCTTGCGCTGCAAAAGTTCAAAAATCTTTCTTTCTTTTAGAGTATGACAGGGCACAGAAACCAATTCCACAAATTCATCATAAATTCTTTCTTTGTTTGCTTCTGCCATTGTCAACACTACCTTTCAAAATTATAAATTACAGCCAGCCGGTATGCTCCAAAAGGATCTTGACGCCGATAATAAGCAGTACGCAACCACCCATCATCGTAGCTCTGCTACCGATCCTTTCACCTAATCTGAACCCAGCCAACCCACCTACCATAGAAAAAATAAAAGTTACGATACCGATCAGCGCTGCCGCAGTCCAGATATCCACATCTAAAAAAGCAAAGCTTACGCCAACTGCCAGGGCATCGATACTGGTCGCTACCGCTAAAGTAAGCATCTCGCCCACATTATAATGCTGCTTTAAGTCACAGCTGTCAGCAGCGGCTGCTTCGCGCAGCATGTTAATGCCAAGATAAGCCAGAAGTAAAAAGGCGATCCAATGGTCATAGGCTTCGATGTACCCCCTGAAGCTGATGGCACAGAAAAAACCGACCACAGGCATCAGGGCCTGAAAAAAGCCAAACCAGATCCCAAAACGCAGTGCTCCGCCAAAACGCGAAGCAGGAGCTAAAGCCAAACTGCCGCAGATAGACACTGCGAAAGCGTCCATTGCTAAACCTACGGCCAAAAGCAATAACTCAAATAAACCCAAGATTACCCCTCCAAAAATAAGTTTAATCTAATTCGCTGACAGCATCAGCGCCGAAGATATCTTCAATAAAGTGCCTGGATTTGTCTTTGACCTCGGCGTCAACATAGCCCTGTACCTGGATCAACGCATAGGTAATAGCTACAAAATCATCGCTGTAGCCCAGCACTGGCGTCAAATCAGGAATAAAGTCAAGCGGCGCGATCAAATAGCCGATAGCCCCGGTGATCAGTGCTTTCTGAGCCAGTGGTACATCAGGCTTTTGCAGCACATACCAAAGCTGCAACACCTTGTAAACAGCACCAACACCAATGATTTTGGCATATTTGCGCAGTTTTTCCTTCAATCCATGTTCACTATAAGCTTCTTCATATTTCTGCAGTTCGTTATCATTGATCTGCGAGTTGTCAAAATTTTTGTCATCATGCTTTTTATCGTTCATTATTTACCGCCTCAACAAACTTTTTTACCCTGGTATTTCAGTAAAAAGCTTCTGTCCTTGCGTATTTTCAATACCCTGAACAAGCTGGAGATCAGCATTACACCTACAGCAATGGCACAAGCGTCGGTCATCGCTGTCAGAAGGATGGACATCCCTCCGTTGTAATCGTTATTGATCACAGCAAACATCCCTTTATAAATACCCAGTCCGGGAACCAGCGGTATGATACCGGGAATAACGAAAACCGTTGCCGGCTGCTTAAAAACCCTGGCCGAAAGTTCGCTTAACAGTGCCAGCGCCAGCGTTCCGAAAAAATTTGCATAAAAAGAACTATAGCCCATCTGGTCGCGCAGGCTGATAAAAATCACCCAGCCCACGGCACCAATCAACCCGTTAGTCAGCAAAATCTTACGTGGTGCCTGAAACAAAACGGCGAAAGCCATCGTTGCCAGAAAAGCAAAAGCAAAGGAAGAGATCATTTCCATAACTCCCACCCCCATAAAACCCAGGCCCGTAGCGAAAAAGCGATACCGATGGCGATAGACGCCGCAAACAGTAACGCTTCGGCTATCCGTGCGTTACCGGAAAGCAGATCGCCCGCCATATAATCCCGCAGACCATTAGTAAAAGCCACACCGGGCACGAAGGGCATTAACGCACCAACGATGATTTTTTCCATAGTACACTGAACGCTTACAGCGCAGCAAATAAGCGCTACTACGCCAATTGCCACACCGGCCAGAGCATTTTCCCAAAAAGCGCTGGGACGATAGCCTGCTATTTGCTTCAGCACCAGCATCGCGATACCGCCGGTCAAAAAAGCGGCAATAAAATCGTGGCTGTTACCGCCCAGCATTGCCGAAAAGGCAGCTGAAGCTATAGCCGAAGACAAGCAAACCTTCCATTTACCATAGGGCAACGGAGCCCGCATTTTTTCACTCAACCAGGCGATAGTCGTATGGTAATCCATAGGCCAGCGTTCAAATTTATAAGACATGTCGTTCATTTCGCTGATCATGCCCAAATTGGTAGTACGGTAACGTATGCGGCTGACGCAATTAAAGCTGTCTACCTGCTCGTTGCCTAAAATAATCACCGTCGGCGTAACAAAAATATCTACTTCATAGCCATTGGCAACGCAAAAACGGTTGATAGTATCCTCAACACGATACGTTTCCGCACCGCTTTTTAAAAGGATCTTCCCTACCATCAACGCCACTTTTAAAGTTTCATCACGGGTCATTTTTCTTTCCTGAACCTGATTCATTTTCATTCCCCATCGGCAAAAAGTTGTGCTACTGCTGCTTTAAAACGGTTCGCTCCACCCATAGAAGGATGCGGCACACAGGCGGCGCATTCGACGCCGTAGCGCTGCAAAGTCCCTGCTGATTTTTGGCCGATCGCAACTATTTTAAGCGTCGGCACCAGTTTCAGCAGCATCCTGGCATATTCAATGCCTGCATCCAACTCTTCCGTAGACGGCGTGCGGTTGGTCAGCAAGCTGTCTTCTTTATGGGGATGGAACGGAAATATATTCCATAAAATAGTATCGAACGCAGACAAGCCATGCCTCGCTAATGTATTCCACATCACAGTCGCCGTCGGCTCGTTAAAGCCGCTTTGCTTCTGTGTCGCTTTCAAAAGGCTGCTATGCGGATTGCTCGTTCGGCAATAATCCCATTCGCCTAAAACCACTTCCGGTTTGATGTCAGGATGCAGTCCCAGCAATATCCTTTCCGAAGTCATGGCCATGCCGGAAAAATGTCCGCCCTGATAGCCCAGGCCTTCGGCAATAAATAAATAATGCGCCTTCTGACGCAGCTCTAAATATCTGGTTAAATTAGCCGCGCGAACAGACGGAGCCGCACTGCTGATATCACATTCGGGATCGTAATCGCGCCAGGGATTGAACACCAAAGGACGCTGATATTCTTTTAATGCCTGCATAAAGCTTTCAATCTTCACATTATCCCTCCGCCGTTTATTATATCATAAAAAGGCGGGTAAATCAGTGCCAGACACCGCAGAAATTTTGCCGGTCCCATTATTGTAAGTAAATAAATACAAAAACGCCCGCGCTAAACGCGGGCGTTTAATTATAAAACTAGAAAAGTAGAATGACCATGCCAGCCAGGAGCGCTAGGGTAATACCCAAAGCGTTACGCTTGCAGACTTCCATCGGATCAACGCCAGCGATACCTGCGCAGATGATAGTAGCACCAGCGATCGGCGACATGGTGCGGCCCAAAGTGCCGCCCAGGGCAGCCATAGAGCCCATATCGATAGCCTGCAGGCCAAACTGTGCCGCATGCGGGGTAACAGCCTCATTAAAGGCTACTGTAGCCGCATCGCCGCTGCCGGAGATCATAGCCAGGATAAAGGGGCCAAAGGTAGCCGCGATCTTAACGATTCCGGTAGACTCGAGCATCCAGTTGATCAGCGCTTTAACCAACCCTAAGGACTGCATCCCGGAAACAAACACACCAACGGAAATAATGATACCGATGATATTAGCATAGGCGTCTCCCATACCGTCAAAGAAGGATTTAGTCAGTTTAGTCGGATTACTGCGGGTAACAAGAAGACTTACCAACGCACCGATCAGCATAGCCTGCGGCACGCCCATTTTTAAAAACGGCACCATACCGGTTGAACCAACCAGCAAAATGATGACCGGCAACAGCGGCATCAAAGCATAGAAGGGATTGATTTTTAAATCTGCTTCAAGAGCATTAGAACCGTCTGCCGAAACGTAGCCTTTATTTTCCTTGAGGAAAATAGCTACAGCGGTCAGGGTAGCAGCGGCAATGATAACACTGGCAATATCAGCCATCATATGATGGGAAATAACTTCCGTGATCTCAACGTTGGACAATTTGGCAATAACGCCGTTATGTACCAAACCGGGATTCATCATACTGCCGTAAGTACCTGATTTAACAGCGGCTGCCGCCATTGCCGGGTGAATACCGGCCGACATCAGGATCGGAATGAAGATAACGCCTACAGCAGCACTGCAGCCTGCAGCACTGGGAATGGCGATATTGATTATAAAAGTCGCGATAGTAGCACCTGGGATCAGCAAAAAGCCCATCTTTTTTAAAACCTTACCGATCGCTACGACCAGATGTTTATCACAGCCGGTATATTTCATAACCAGCGCGAAACCCATGCAGGAACAGACCGAAGTGATAAGTCCCGCATTAGTCATGCTTTTTGCAAAAGCATCTAAAGCCGCCATCGGCTTGCCTGCTATAATAGCCATCAAAATACCTGCGGCAATAAGCACCATTCTCGATTCGTGTCTTTTAAGCAGCAAATAAATGACGCCAATAACAATAATTGCACCTATAATTACCATCATAAGAAACCCCTCCCAAATAAATTAATACAAGGTATTATAGCATTGCCGCTATGCAAAAGGCCAGTGTTCGGGCTAATGTATCCTGTATACATTAACTTAACACTGGCCTTTTATTGATTTTTAAGCTGACGCTGCGAATATTCGTGAATGATATAATTCGTCAACGAATCTTCATAATCCGTTGCCGGCGTGGGATTATCCATTTGATCTTCAAAGGAGAAATCTTCCGAATAGTAAAAAGCCTTACCACCAAAATACCCCAAAGCAAAAGGCTGCTCAACTTCCTCCAGCAGGTTACGCCCCATAAAGTCCTCCGGTGCTGCCAAGCCTGCCAAATACAGCAGCGTCGGCGCCAAATCGATCTGCGAAGCGTATTCCTTTGTCATTAAATTATTCAGCGGCACCAGATTCTTCGCCACAAAAATCAAAGGTATCGGCGCAATGCTTTTCCGGTCGTTCTCATTCGTAACTATTTTCGTATATTCGCCGCCGGAGTGAGGGTTGTGATCAGACGTAATAATAAATAGCGTCCTGTCGTCCATCAACCCTTTAGCTTCGGCTTCTTCAAAAAAGTTTTTCAAAGTCTGATCGACCCAATACATACCCCGGACAGTTACCAGCTCATGGTCGCGCACAGCTTCCGGCATCTCGTTCCAGCCGATACCGTAATAAGGATAAGGCTGGTGCATATCCAAAGTTTTAGTCACCAGTAGCAGCTTATCCTTGCGGCCAGCTTCTAACAGGCGCAGAGTTTCCTTATACAAAACGTCATTGTGGTAGCCCCACCCGCTGGCGCCGCTGTAGCCCACATCCTGCAAATATTCCTTGGCATAATATTCCTTCATCCCAAACTGCTGTGGATATTCACGCACCTCGTTGCTGTAATACTGGCTGGAGGCATTCATAAAGATACCACGCCAGCCGGCATCCTGCACCGAACGGAACAATGAGCCCTGTTTAGCGCCGTCGATTTCCTCGTCATAGATCAAATGCGACCGGAAGGTAGCGTTAAGACCCTGGGTCGTCGGTATAGCCGATGAATAATAATTGTCGAGCCGCGGATATTTCGCCAGCAGGCCATCTAAAAATGGAGTCGTTTCTCGTGGCAACTGCGGGTTATAAAAGCCAATGTAATCTCGATGCACCGATTCAAGTATCAATATCACGATCTTATCATATTGGGCTTCCAGAGGCTGCAGTTTTTGCTGCGCCCGCAAAATACCCAATTCTTTTAACACTCTTTCGTCCTTAGCCGTCAAGGGCCGCTGCTCGATATGCTTACGCCGTACGATCTTATCCGTATCAAACAACATTTTATTAGCAAAATTGACGTTGATAGGCGTGGTCAGCAGATTGCGATAATCGCTGCGGATCATCTCACTGGTCTCGTCGCCCCAAACGCACACATACTCCGTCAAAATATATTTATTGACCTGAACCATCGACCAATAGGAAAGATTGGTCGCCAGAAAAAATACAGCTACACATAGCAAAGACCAGGCAAAATTAGGCTTATGCTTCTGTGGCCTGGTAACACGAAACAGTAGCAGCATCATTATAACAGCTGCCGTTATCCCGCCAAGCTGCAACGTTGTCATACCCGAAAGCACACCCTGCACTGCGTAAATGTTAAGATTTTTAAACAGAACGCTCTCCACGTGCATCGAAGTCTGCCAAAAATAAAAGACATCAAAAATCATCGTCAGAGCGGTAAAGAAATAGACGGCAAAATAAACCAGCTTCATCGGCAGTGATGGCCATTTATGATAGCACATCGCGATCAGCAGTACCAAAATAATATTGTTGTTCAACCCGGTCAGTACCGCCAACGTCGTTAAAAAGCCCTTATCCAAACTCAGCTGGTTGATCATAAAGCCTGCAATCAGCAGATATAAAGCACCTATAACTACTACCGGAAAATAGCGTTTGCTCCTATCGGCCAAGCGATTTCTTCGGAAATACAATAAGCCCGCAGTACCCGCTAAAAGCAGGTCACGCAGGCAATTATTTACGACCGTCATCCACCATTCGTCTTCGGGAAACGGTACTATCTCGATATAAAACTGACGCGCCAAAAATGCTTCGGCCACAAAGACCAGCACCAACAGCGCCGCTATGATACCGCGCTTATACATACATTCACATCCGCTTGCTTACGCTAAAAAATTTATCGGTACTGGATGCAGTTCTATTTGCAGCGGCGCCGAAGTGATGGCGTCACCGTCAAGCTCCGCTGCAAAGTCCTCTACGTTACAGCGGATCTCGATTTTATTAGCTTTTTTAATAATTATACTTTTATCAAGTGGCAGCGCTTCCATAGCGATGACCGCTGCGTAACGCATAAAGTCAGCCCTGGTATTGCCGGTAAAAATAGCTACATGCAGCTGTGGTGCCGACAAAGACGCGCCTGTAAACAAGCTGTAGCGGCCGGCATAATAACGGCTCTTGCCTACGATGACCGACGCAGCTTCGTACCATTTTTCTTCATCGTCCAAGCGTACCTGGAACTGATAACGCCAGTTATTATAAACAAATTCCTTACGCATCATTTCCGTACCCTGCCAAACATAGGCCAGCTTGGACAGAAATTTCTTTTCCAGCTCGGATACGTTATCTACTACCAGTGAATCAAAGCCGATCCCCGCCACGGTCAAAAAAATATGCCCGTTAGCCTTACCAAGCTGCACCGGTGTCACTATACCCTTAGCTACACGTTTGGCCCATTTAGCTGGGTCATTACTCATCAGCAGCTCTTTAGCCACTAAATTTACCGTACCCGCCGGGAAAACACTGACATAAGGCATCGATTCCTGCCTTGTAAAGACATCGATCATGGCTCGTAAAGTACCGTCGCCGCCGGCAACGATGACCCAGTCATATTTTTCCTGACAAATACGGGTCGCTAAACCTTCTACTTCTTGAAATGACCTTATTTCCACAGTTTCCAAGTTTTTAGGATCCACAAATTGCTTCAGTCGTTTTTTAACCTCGTTCACCCTGGCCAACATACTCGCAAAAAGCTGCTTACCGGAGTTACGGTTATAAACGATCATTACTTTTTGAAAACTTGAAATGTCGACACGATTCGGCATATCACAATCTCCTATTTAATCAGTTATTCATTACGCTGTTTTTGTAATTCTATCATATTTACAACCTGCACGGCCAATAAAATTGACAGCTGTCAAAAAATCCACAGCTTTCGGGCTAAATAATTCCAAACCACAACAATACAGCTGGTCAGAACTTTCGCCGGCATCGGCTGCCAAGTCAGTATACCTACAAAAATATACATCAAAAGCAGGTTAAAAGCAAGCCCCAGAATACTGACAGCAAAAACTAACGACAATTCTTTGCTCTTACCATAGCGGGTGCCGCTGGTAAAAACCAAAATATTGCCCAGGAAATAATGATACAACGTCGACAGGCAAAACGCCATCGCCGTCGCCACCATATAGCCTATGCCCAGCCCCTGGTTAAAGCCGTAAAAAAAAGACCACTCCACCAGCGCCGCTGTCCCGCCAACAAACAAATATAAAATTATCTTGATCAATTCGTTGTCGCTATAATCGACGCCGAATAGCGTTTTTTTAGACATTAATATCCCTTTTGGCAGATAGAACTACCGTATTAATCATAATTCAGTATCAGTTTTTGAATTCTTTAACATCAATAATACACCTAATAAAAACCACAATGTTTTCATAATAGCAGATGCGTCTATAGTCAGATCAAACATACCAAAAACAGTAAAGCCCAACCATCCGCTCAATATCATCAAAGAATATGGATTATTATATTTTCTCCATTCCATAAAGCTCTTAATCAAAATATAACCATTCAAATATATAAAACCCAGTAATCCAACTATACCGGTTTCGGCCCCTGTTTGTATTAAATTATTATGAGCATGCGAAAGACCGATTTTATCTTTTAAAAGCATATACTCAGTTTTATACGCTTCACGAAATCCTCCCAGACCGACACCAACTACAGGATGATCTTTAATCATATTAATGCCTGATTCCCAAACAGCTATTCTGCTTATATTTGATCTATCCGTACTAACATTACCAATAGATTCTACCCTATGACGTAGAAAAGGAGATACCATAAACACACCTGCAATCAATCCGATTAAAACAATTGCTGTAACAACTCTTTTTTTACTGTTGACAATATATTTTATAGCCACTAACGGCAATATTATTGCTAAAGTAAGCCAAGCACCTCTGCTTTGTCCTGCAAGCACACCTATAAAACAACATACTATTGACAAAGAAGCGAATTTCTTAGTTTTAACTGCAAATTTATCATCTAAAATAACTACCAGTAACATCGGAATTATCACACATAGTATTGATGCTAAATGTAATGCATTGCCACCAAATCCCCAGCCTCTGGCATCCAAATTTAATATAACCTGTCCCACAGCGACCAAACAATCAATATTAAAAACAGCTAAAACTATGAATAACATTTTTCTTAATATTATTTTATCTTTAATAAACAATGTGACCATAAAAAATGGCATTACTCTATAAAGCCACATTTCAAAAAACAACTTAACCCCTGCACTTATGTCGTTTGCTACAAATATAGACGGAATAAAGCTTGCTGCACATATAGCATACGCTTTATAATACCCAATTATATCTTCATCAACTACTATATCCTGTCCACTTTTCTTCATTTTAAAAATCAAAATCAAGAATAAAAGTATTGATATTCCCCAGGAAACACTTCCCAATGCCATTGATAAACGTTGTATACAAATCGCAAAACAAATAACACCTGCTAATTTATTGACCAAATTTTGATTCATCATCACTAAAACTATCTCTCCTTATCAAAATACTATTTTAAAATACAGCTCCATAAATCAGCCAATTTCAATCTTAACTGTTGCCTGAAAATTGATTTACCGTTCATATTAATGCTTGGCTGCGGCATATAAACATTCGAAAATTCACTCAATGATAGATATTCATAATATTTATCATTAAACCCCTTTGTTTTCACAAATTCCCAAGGCTTATAGCGTCCCGCAAAATGAAAAATAGCAGGATCCTTTTTAGCAGCAATAGCATAATTTCGCAACTGTTTTCTTAATAATATTTTAGCAAAAAGATTAAATACCGGAGGAATTACATTCCAAGCCAAAGGCAGCATTGTCCACGTATCCATAAATATTTTATTCAAGGCGTCCTGATCATGATGTGGGAATTTTTGTTTTCTTACTAAATCAATTATACTCGTCCCATATTTTTTTTCTCTCCATTGTACTAAATCCAAAATTAACACACCTGAATTAAAATACATTCCTCCTTGCAATCCTATAACTTCATTTTTCTGTCTACATAATCTTGCAGAAGCCATGATACCATAATCAGTAACCGCTGCTATTGGCCTATTTGCCAAATCATAGTTCCAAAGATTTATTATATCCTTGTAAACTAATAAATCCACATCTAAATAAATCACCTTCTTTACCTCTTGCGGAAGTAATTCTGCAATCATCAATCGAAAATAAGCAGCTTTACTAATATGTCCACTAGTGTAAACCTGATTGAACGAGTCATCTACAACATCAATAAAACTTACAACCGCTCCAAACTTGTCTATGGAGTCACTTATTTTTCCCTTCTTAACATCACTGATATTATCACTTAACAAAAAAAACCTTAATCGCTCTCTTTGCTGCGTATTGCTTAAAATAGAAATCATCGCAACACAAGTGTGCTGTGCATAATTATCATCTGCTGCAAAAACTATATTTACATAGTTTTTCATAAGCACTTCCTCCGTGTGAACACTTCCTTTAAAGAATTTTCACTATCTTTACAAACAATTATTTTGGACTTATAATCTAATTTACAGAACTAGAAAAGGATGGCCTAACTACATGAATATTTTTATAAATTTCTTACCTTTAATTATACTCTTTTCAACAGTTTACTTATATTATAGATTAACAACAGTAAATTTATCAACCAGTGCCAAATTTTTACAAATGCGACGTTACGGTATTGCTGCAATAGTTGCACTTCTACCATTATATATAACAAATACACAACTATTTTTTTGGATTTATCCATCACATATTTTAGTTGCTGCAATTCTTATCTTAACCGAACGAACCATTTATTTTATTGCAACAAAGGATTCTCTTACCTCTTTTAATATGCCCTTTCCTATTGCACTAGGCCTCTACACTTTTTCTGGCATGGTCTCTCTTCACATTTTACTACTTAACATTTTTCCTAACCATACTTTCGTAAATTCATTTATAACATTCCTTCAACTTATTTTATTACTCCCGCAAATCATTAATATTTTCTACTATATTTTATTCCAATCAGAAATAAATAACAATGCTATTATGTTATTGTATCAAACAGATAAAAAAGAAGCATTAGAATATCTGAAATCCATTAATTATAGGATTTGGTCTGCAATTATAATATCTTTTGCAATAATCTACACTTTGCTTTTTTATATGAACAACTATACTCTTAGCCACATTCCCACATTAAACACGTACACTAAAATACTATTTGCATTTTTAACGATATCAACAATTTTTTATAGCATAAAAAAATTGTTCATGCGTTGTGTATTAATGGAATCTTTTAAAGCTGTTAGTCATCATTATAAACGTCTGCAGTTATTTAAAACCAATCATATGCAAACACTAACCAATCTCCAAGTAATCAAAAATGAAAACACCCCACAAAACATCGTCTTAATTATAGGCGAATCCGCCTCACGAGACTATATGAGTGCCTTTTCATATGATCTTGCTGATACAACTCCATGGTTAAAAGCAAATAAAAACACATCTGAATTTTATTTCTTCAACCACGCCTATTCTTGTGCCAGCAGCACTGTCCCTGCACTTTCCCATGCATTAACAACTGCAAACTACTATAATGATATTTCTTTTAATGAATCAGTATCTATAATAGATATAGCCAAAAAAGCTGGTTATAAAACTTACTGGTTCAGTAATCAATCAAAAATTGGCGTTTACGATACACCAATCACCATGCTCGCCGAAACAGCAGATACATCAAGATGGGTATCTGACGTTTTTCCTAACGAAAAAAACTTCGACGAATTACTGGTAAACTTTTTGCCTGAAATCGATCTGTCAAATAATAATAATTTTATAATATTTCACTTAATGGGCAGTCATATTGATTATAATAATCGTTATCCTCAAAATTTTCAAAAGTGGTCCGATGCCAATGAAATAGGCCGTGTTGCAGACTTTAATAATTCTTTATTATATACTGACTATGTATTAGAAAAAATATACAACCATTTTGAAACAGCCAATAATATTGACGCTTTAATATATTTCTCTGACCACGGCACTAATCCCAACAGAAAGCGCCACCCTGACGGCAGTGGATTCTCTGGATTAAGAATTCCCTTAGTTGTGTATTTATCTGAAAAATATCAAACACAAAATCCTATATTAGCAACTACTTTGCAAAATAACAAGACTAAATATTTTACAAATGATTTAACATTCAATTTAATTTGTGGCATTCTCAACATAAAATCCAACTATTATTCTGAAACAGAAAGTATTGCTTCCCCTCTTTATTCTTTCAATAAAAACAATTTAAAGACTTCCGAAGGTAGGGTAAGTTTAATGAGTGATCCATTCGATTCTGAACAAATATTATAATATTTCTATTACAATTTACCATCAGACTTATACAGATAATAGAGTTTAGTGTATTTCATCAATGTATAATTGTAATGGTTCAGAGAAAAAACAAAGCCTAATTTACCATCTAAAAAACCTAAATTCAAAAAATATATTTTAAAAAAAGCCCAAATAGGGCGTAGAACTACGTCCTTAGTAAAACTTACCGATTTACCCTCTTGTTTATACTTTTCAGCAGCCAACGTAGTATATTTATTCACTTTATTCATATATTGTTCCCAATTGTCATATGTATGATGTAAAATATACTCTTTAATATACCTATCTTCATAGGGGTACACAAAGGCAGGATGGACAAACCCAACTACGCTGGTATCTTTTTTAGGTATCAATCTGCAAACATCATCAGGCCTAAAACTACCATGTGTAGCCTTATAATGCCTAAATTGATTATGCCGCTTGATCCAATAGGCATATTTTTCATTTGTATCCACTATCTTTCTAATCGCTTCTACTAACGGAGCAGTTACTCGTTCATCAGCATCTAAGAAAAACACCCACTCATGTTTAGCTTGTTGGATAGCAAAAGTTTGCTGAGCGCCCCAATCTCCGTTCATGCTTCTTTGTATAACCTTAGCACCCATATTTTCAGCAATTTCTTTAGTCTTATCCGTACTAAAATCATCAATAACAATCACTTCTTCAGCAAAGCTAACCGTTTCCAAACATTCCTTCATATTTTTTTCTTCATTTTTAGCTAAAATTAAAACTGTCAGATTGATCATAAATTTATCTCCTAATTTCTATGATTACAGAAACTTTTAAATTGCTTTATATCATTATATTCTATAATCCATTAAACCTCAATATTATATCTATTCTCTACATTATTCTTTTACTCTAAACCAGTACTTTTATGGTATAATATTTGGTACTGAAAAAGGAGGACGTCACAATTGCTATCTTGGTTAAATAATTCTTTTACAATTTCAACACTCCTACTCTATACCTTTATTTTTATTTTTTATGCAAAAATCTCCAGAGGGCTTGGTAACAAAGCGTTCTATTTGCAAATGCGTCGTTTTTTGCCTTGTATTCTTGCCGTTACGCTTCCTCCCTTTTTAGCAGGGACATCACTTTTTTCTTTATATTTTATAGCACCACTGCTAGTTGGCCTAGCTTGGATCATTACTTATCCAACACTTTATTTTATGACTTACAAAAACAATTCGGTTTCCTTTAGTTATCATTTTGATATAGTTTTCGGCCTTTATATTGCCTCCCTTTTTATTTCTTTGTATATTTTGTGTACCAGCTTTTATATTCTCTCACTACCCCTAGTTATATTCTTTACCATTCTAGAATTTATTTTACTGCTAATACCAATCTTCCAACTTGTTTACTACAGCATCTACAACGCCTGCATCGCAGAAACAGGTATGATGGCCGCACAACAAACAGACACAAATGAAGCACTAGAATTTTTAAGTGCAATACCGTTGAAAACAAAAATTTTCAGTGCACTTTCATTGCTTACGTTGGCTTCTTTATTATTTTATTGCAATGTAACCATCTTAAACGCACCTACTCAAATCACCCTTAACCTATCGTATGTTATTATTCTATCTTCTTTATCAGCATTTCTTGCATACTATATGTTCTTCCCTGATTCTAATAAGGGCGTATTTTTACGTACTGGATTTATAGAATTATATGTCGATGTAAGAAATTATTTTAAAGCCGCAGGCGAATACGCAGCTTATCATAAAGCAAATCTACCGTTTCTAAAGGTAACCGTTCCTTCTCACTCTTTAGAAACACCGCAAACAATCATTCTTGTAATTGGCGAATCAGCTTCCCGAGACCATATGAGCGCATTCTCCAATTACGACCGTGACACTACCCCCTGGCTGTCTGCTAACAAAAATTCCCCCGACTTCTTTCTATTCAGAAATTCTTACGCTTGCTGGTACCAAACCGTACCTACTCTGGAACGTGCGTTAACTGAATTTAATCAGTATAACGAGAAAACTTTTAATACATCGTTTTCCATATTAGATATAGCCAAAAAATCCGGATATGAAACGTACTGGTTCAGTAATCAGGGCTATGTTGGTTCAGTTGATACTCCCGTGACCCTGATTGCTAATACAGCCGATCACGCACTTTGGACAAAACAGGAACTTAATAAAAAACAACATGACAGTGTGCTTCTTGATTACTTAAAAAAAGTTGATCCTACTAAAAGTAACTTTATTGTTTTCCACCTAATGGGCAGCCACGATAATTTTCAAACACGCTATCCGGCCGAATTTACTATTTGGGGGACTCCCGGTAAATATCATCTGATCGACAATTACGATAACTCCTTAGCATATACGGATAAACTGCTGGAAGAAATACATGCTTATGCCACTGAACATCTTAACCTGCAGGCTTTAGTCTATTTCTCTGATCACTCTACTATTCCCGATAAAAGACGCCAACCTGAATTCACAGACTTTTTAACTGTTCGTATTCCAATGTTCGTTTACCTGGCGAATACTTACCAAAAAATTCATCCAACTGTCAGCAATGCTTTAAAAAGCCACGAAACTGCTTTTTGGACCAATGACTTACTTTATGATTTAATGTGTGGTATTTTATCTATAAAATCCACCAATTATGATGAGACACAAAGCCTCGCGTCTAAAAAATATCGTTTTTCAAAAGCAAACTTAACTACTCTCTTGGGCAAATTACCATTAAGTGCCGATAAGACCGATGAATAAATCATACTTTATCCAAGTCATCCATCTTGGAGGTGTCTAAACATGACTTTTCTTATATCAGCGTCCATTGCGTTATGTTTGCTATATTTAATTTATCGAACCTACACTTCACGATATAAGGGTGATTTTTCTAACAGTCTTTGGAGTGAACAAAACTGGCATGACAAAACAGTTATGGTATTAGTACCGCACCAGGACGATGAAATAAATTTAGCTGGTGCCACGATTAAAAATTTAACGAACAATAACATCCATGTTATTGTTGTATTCGCAACCACCAGCGATTATCACGATTCTGGTATCGAAAGGCTTCATGAAGCATTAGCATCAGCAAAGATACTCGGTGTACCCGAACAAGATATTGTTTTTTTAGGCTATTGCAATATGCCCATGGTCACTAAAACCCAGCATTTTTATAATGCTGACGACAATCTTGTCATAACATCTGACCAAAATTTAACGGAAACCTATGCCTTGCCTGAAAAACCTGAATTTTGTTTTACTACAACTGGCAAGCACAAGCTTTATACAAAAAAAAACCTGCGTGAAGACATTCAGGCAGTAATCCAGCACTATAAACCAGACCTTATTTTTGCCTCAGATTTTGATCGTCATATTGACCATAGGGCAATTTCTTTGATTTTTGAAGAAGCTATTGCTAATATTCTACACACAGACAATAATAACTATTTCCCTGAAATCTACAAAGGATTTTGCTACAACGGCTCCTATCTTGGAAAAAAAGATTTTTATGACTTAAATCTTGCCGGAGCAGCTAAAGCTGAAGGTGTGTTCACCAACGACCCTAACTACGACACAGATTTCCCGCCTTATCTTTGGCAAGAGCGTCTGCGTCTGCCAGTAACACGCAGCGCACTAAGCCGCACCTTAAACTGTAATTTAATTTACAACGCTTTGCGCGCCCACTTTTCGCAGGGCATCATCCATAACGCCAAACGTATCATCAACAGTGATCAGGTCTTTTGGCGGCGTTTAACTACATCCTTGAGTTATCAGGCACAGTTAACAGTGTCTTCCGGTAATGGTCAATGCCTTACCGATTTCAAACTTGCAGACTGTGACGACATTTATGCCCTTCCCTGCACTTTTTCCGGCACCTGGATTCCAGATGCAACTGACTATGCCAAGAGAGCAGTTTTTACTTTTCACAAACCACAAACTATCAGCCGGGTAGTTTTATACGGTAACAGCACTATTAACAGCCGGGTGCTGGAGGGAAGCATAACTTTAAGCAATAATTTCACAATAAAATTTGGGCCGCTTAAAGAAGGTAGTAAAGCCACCTTTGTTGATTTTCCAACACAAAATAATATCACCACACTAGCCATTAGCTTAGAACAGTTACAGGGATCTGCGGCCGGTTTAAATGAAATTGAAATTTATTCTACTCTTCAATTTCCTTCATTACTAAATTTTATTAAAATCATGGTTGATGATACCTTTGCTTATGAGTATTTGATAACCGCCAAAACTAAAGAAGTGTCGCTCAACATTTACTCTTACGGCAGCGTATCTGATTATAAACTCTTAAGTATTAACAACGATGATTTTCAACTCCAAAACAACAAAATAACTTTTGGCCCTTCATTTAAACAAGCACTCATACGTGTAGAAACAAAAACTACCCCTGACATCTACGACCAGATAGTCATTCGCAGGGTATCTACTGTACAAATACTCTTGTTAAAAGCAACAAAAGCAATGGATATGCTACTACATCGTATTGAACATATTACTAAAAATAAATATCAAAAGTGGACTAAAGGTTATCCTTACTAACAAAAAATGACCCATAAGGGTCATTTTTTATATTTCCACCGTTTAAAATTATCAAAACAAATACTTATGCTACCACAAACCACACATAGCGCGCGCATATATTTAAAAAAACACCATTGCATCCGATACTTAAACGGCAATCTTGCAATATCCTGTTCATTATCCCTTAAATACATTTCCACATCTGCTTTTTGTTCCGTCGACAAATAATTAGTGTATTCATTAATAACCAATAAACTAACTGCAGCTTTACGAGCACGCTCTCCGCTGTACGCAAGGGGGGGCAATCGTATTCTCGACAAACTCTTTCATGCTCTCTCCATGCCATAAATAAACCGTACTTACGTCTGGTTTTCTGAGTCATATTAGTAAAACTAGCATGTACACGATAACAATAATAACTATTTTCTACATAGTATACTTTTGAGCATTTGGCGAATAATCCAGCATTTACATACAAATCTTCAAAAATTATATCAGGAATGGTAGTTCCTCTTAATAATTTTATCCGATACAATTTATTGCACATAAAATTCGCATAATTATCAAACAAAAATTCATCTCTGAACTTTTCCGCCGTCCAACTATTGTCCAAACTCTGCTGCTGAACCTCACCATTTTCTTCTTTATCACCAGCAAATATTTTATAATCACAAACAACTATATCCGCACTGTTTTTTTCAGCAGCCAACAACATATCTTCTACCATTGCAGGTTCTATCCAGTCGTCAGAATCAATAAAAAGTATATATTCACCTCTAGCAAACGCAATGCCCTTCATCCTTGATGCTGCTAATCCACTATTCTGCTGATGAACAACCTTGACTCTGTGATCTTGAGTTGCATAAGCATCACAAATTGCCGGACAATTATCCGGTGAACCATCGTCAATAAGTATAATTTCTATATTCTTATATGTCTGATTTAAAATCGAATCTATTGCCTTATGTATATACTTTTCTACATTATATACAGGAACAATAATCGAAACCAAATTACCCATTTTTAATCCCCACCAAAATAATCCATCGTCTATAAATAAAAGTATATCATCTGTATAGTAAAATGCAACTACATAGATGATATACTTTTATTTCTACTCAATTTACATGTTTTATAGATAGCCATCTACTTTATATTTTTTTATAAAACTCGTTATTCTCAACATCTCAAAATACATAGCACATTCAAACAATTCTTCGTCAATCATGCCATTAAAGATACTAAAATTATAGTGCTCACTTATATCAACTAAAATAACAAACATAACTAAAAATAGCAGATCCCATAATGGAATTTGGGCCTTTTTAAGAAAGGAAAAGAAACGACCACGATAAAATAATATCAATAAATATACTATAGCCACGCCTATCAACGGATGTGCTATTACTCCATACAGTCCTAACTCATTCCACTGGGGCATCGTTCCATCTGGGCGCATTAGTAATGCCCGTCCCCAGCTTATTTCACGCAAAAATAACAAAACATAAAATAACGCACCAGCCTGCCAGACATATTTATCCGTTTTGATATTGGTTTTCTTTAATGCTTGCCAACACAAATACACGCCAATTGCTAATAAAACCAGCTGGAAGTTTTCAATGGGACCATTCTCACGTGCTACATTCTCCGGCAGAAAGTTTTTAATAAAAAATACAAATGGAATGTAGATAATTAATAACCATAAATGCGGGAAAAATCTTTTGTCAAACAACTTCGATCCCCTCTTCTCTTGATCATATCCTAACAACATAGCTTTGACGCACATTTTTACAGCATCTTCTCCGCCGCTGTTACAACCTGCTCAACTGTCATCCGCGTCATGCACTGCATATCATCACAGCTATGCTTCATGCCGTCTGCACAGCCTTCGCAGGGTGGCTGCGCCGTAACTATGGCAGCAGCATCGGTGTAAGGACCGTACAGCTTGGGATTAGACGGCCCATACATCGCAACGATAGGCACCTTTTGACTGATAGCCACATGCATAGGCCCACTGTCATTAGTTATTATCAAACTGCAACGACGCATAGCGGCGGCCAAGCCGCCGATACCAAAACAACCGGTAGCTATTAAAGGCTGCGTTTGCATATAGCCAGTGGCTTCCATAACCATTTCTTCGTCCATAGTGCCACCAAAAAACACCGTCTTATAGCCTTTATCTGCAAAAATATCTGCCACCTTAGCAAAACGTTCCGGTGGCCAGCGTTTAGTCGGCACGGCACTGCCAATATTAAAGCCTATCAATTTATCCTCGGCCGTTAGCTTCTGCGACAGCCAAAAAGCTTCCGCTTCCGCAAAATGTTTTTCACCCGGAAATATTTCCAGTCCATTATTGCTCAGATCCTGCACACCCAACTGCTTCAGTACATCTAAATACATATCGGCGGCATGCAGCTTACGATCCAGCGGTGTAAAAACATCCCAAAACCATTTGAATAAGCTATGAGTGGTACCCGTGCGCAGTTTTACCTTCGTCATCGCGTCAATAAACGAGCAGCGTTCATTCGGGTGCAGATTGATCAGTACATCAAAATCAAGCTTGCTCAAATGCCTGGCACAGGCCCACAGCGCCAAAATGCCGTTATCCCGGCCTTGTTTATCTATTGTGACCACTTCGTCGAGATAGGGATTAAAAAGCACTACATCCTTTAATTTTTCGTCTACGAGCATGGTAATATGAGCATCAGGGGCAGCTTGACGCAAAGCATGGATAAAAGGCGTCGTCAACGTCAGATCTCCCAAGTGCATTAAAAATGTCACCAGTATCTTCTTGCCTTTCAATTCAACCATCACAGCCTCCTGATTTTTTCGACATACGCCGCATATACCATATCAGGGGTGATATCGTACATACAATGCCAATCGTCACATTCCTTCTTCAAACAACCAGCACAGGCGGCCGGACTCAAAATAACTGTCGCGTCATCAGAGCCATACGGCCCGGTTCGGTCGGCCTTAGTT
>OGZE01000421.1_pt1 | contig 32723 bp, 22 predicted proteins | sample 1576731 | NCBI WGS metagenome assembly OGZE01 (sample SAMEA3541503, study PRJEB24748) | human gut metagenome | biome: human gut; feature: human-associated habitat; material: faeces | place: China | collected 2012 | reverse complement strand
TTGGAGCAGTAAGCATAAGAAAGACAAGACATGCAGTAGCAGCAGGACTTTTAGCAGATGTTGCTGGCTTGTTGACATCAGTATGGATTTGTAATTTAGTATTTAGATAAAATAAAAAGTAGTTGAGAATGAAAAGTATTGAATTAAATTTTAGAAATTTTAAAAAGCATTTATAGTTGAAATTTCTAAAATTATATTTTTAATATATCTGTCATTCTCTTTTTTTATTTAAAAGACAGAAAATTTAAAAAATATCTGGTATAATATGAATAGGTCTTTAATAATCTTAGATAGAATAATTAAAAACTTAAAATATGAAAAAATGAGGTGTTTTTTATGGCAATATTTGATTCTAGAAAGTACGCAGTAACATTAAAACTTATTTTTCTAAAAGCAGTATATGAGATTTTTCCGGGTATTGAAGTAGAGATAGAACATTCTTTGAATAATGGAACATATGGGACAGTAACAAAAGGAGAAAAGATAACTGAAGAAGGTATTAAAAAAATAGATAAAAAAATGAAAGAAATTATAGAAAAAGGGTATCCAATAACATTAGTATGTCGAGATAATGAAACTTTGAAAAGTAAAAGTAGCACTATACCAAGAAAAGATATAAGAACATTACTTGATAATTCTGGTTGGTCTGAAATAATGGAGTATGAAATAGATGGATATTTTGATTATGTTTATGAGGAACCATATTCTTCTACAAAAGATGTAAAATTATATGAAATATCTTTATATAATGGAGGCTTTTTAATAAAGTATCCAACAAAAAATCCTAATGAGCTTCCACCATATATAGATAATCCCAAAATGGCAAAAGTATTTCAAGAAACAGGACGTTGGAATAGTATTTTAGATGTATCTACTATCGGAAGTCTGAATGAAAAAGTATTAAAAGGTGAAATTCCAGAGTTAATAAGAATAAATGAAGCTCTTCATCATAAAAATATTAGTAAAATAGCTGATCAGATAGCAGCAAATAAAGATATAAAACTGGTAACTATTGCTGGTCCTTCTTCTTCTGGAAAAACAACATTCAGCAAAAGATTATATCTTCACTTAAGAGCTAATGAAATAACTCCAATAGTTATATCTTTAGATGATTATTATATTGGAAGAAAAAATGTTCCTCTTGATGAAAATGGAAATAAAGATTATGAAACTATTGATGCTCTAGATTTGAAATTACTAAATGAAAATTTAAAAGAACTTATAGCTGGAAAAGAAGTAGAAATCCCAGAGTATAATTTTATCAGTGGAGAAAGAGAGAAAAAAGGAAAAATGATGAAAGTTCCAGAAAATGGGCTTATAATCATTGAAGGGATACATGGACTTAATGAAAAATTAACTGTATCTATACCTAAGAAAAATAAATTTAAAATATATGTAAGTTGCTTGACACAATTAAATATAGATAGACATAATAGGATAGCAACAAGTGATGTAAGAGAAATTAGGCGTCTTGTAAGGGATAGTATGGCTAGAGATACATTTGTTGAGGAAACTATTGCTATGTGGGATTCTGTAAGGAAAGGGGAAGAAAAATATATTTTTCCATTTCAAGAAGATGCAGATGTAATGTTCAATTCTAATTTAGTATATGAATTAGGAGTATTGAAAAGATACGCTATAAGAGAATTGATAAAGGTAAAAATAGATAGTCCTTATTACAAAGAAGCCAAAAGACTTATGAAATTTTTATATTGTTTTGTTGATATAGACTCTAAGTATATTCCAGATGATTCGATACTTAAAGAATTTATTGGAGATAGCATTTTTTATAAATATTAATTAAAAAGAATAGTCTAGTATTATTACTAAAAAAGGAGTTGTTACAAATTGATGATTTTTAATCACTTATTTGAACAATTCCTTTTTCTTTTCAGCATTTTTATTTTGAGCTCAGCAACTTCTTTTTTTATTAAAATAAAATTAACAGAAGTCTATAAAATAATTTCTATTTTTTTATATAAAAAAACTGCATAATCAATAAAATAAATTATATTTTGTAACATTCTCTTTTAAAATCATCTTTTTTATTTTTATAAATAATAAAAATCCTGCTAATATTTTTATAAAAGCAGGATAATTATTAATTTATTCAGCATATAGTTCTTCTAATCTTTGCTGTACATTTTCATCTTCAAGGTATTCATCATAAGTCATCATTTTATCAAGAATTCCATTAGGAGTTATTTCAATGATTCTGTTTGCAACTGTTTGAATAAATTCATGGTCATGAGCTCCGAAAAGAATAGTTCCTTTAAAATTGATAAGAGCCTTATTCAATGATGTAATAGATTCTAGATCTAAATGGTCATTAGGATTATCAAACATAAGAACATTAGCATTTGTAAGCATCATTCTAGAAAGCATACATCTTACCTTTTCTCCTCCTGAAAGAACTGTACAGCTTTTCATTGCATCTTCACCTGTAAAAAGCATTCTTCCTAGGAATCCTCTTACAAAAACATCATGCTGATCAGGAGAATAAGGTCTTAGCCAATCAATAAGGTTAAGATCTTTATTTTCAAAGAATTTACTATTATCTTTAGGCATATAGGCTTGAGTTGTAGTTACACCCCAAGTATATGAACCAGAATCAGGTTCCATTTCTCCAGCAAGTATAGATAATAGAGTTGTTTTAACAATATCGTTTTTAGCAAGGAAAACAACTTTATCTCCTGTATTGATAGTAAATGTAAGATTGTCAAGTATTTTAATTCCATCAATAGTTTTAGTCAGATTTTCAACTTTAAGAAGGTTATTTCCTGCCTCTCTTTCCTGTTTGAATTCAATAAATGGATATTTTCTATTTGATACCTGCATATCCTCTAATTGAAGTTTATCAAGAAGTTTCTTTCTTGAAGTAGCTTGTCTAGATTTTGAAGCATTGGCACTGAATCTAGCAATAAACTCCTGTAGTTCTTGTCTTTTTTGTTCAATCTTCTTATTTTTTGAAGAAAGAAGTTTTACCATAAGTTCATTTGACTCATACCAGAAATCATAGTTTCCTACATACATCTTAACTTTTCCATAGTCAATATCAGTAATATGAGTACAAACTTTATTTAAAAAGTGTCTGTCATGTGACACTACTATAACAGTAGTATTGTCTAGGTCCATAAGGAAGTTTTCAAGCCAAGATATAGCTTTGATGTCAAGTCCGTTAGTAGGCTCATCTAAAAGAAGTACATCTGGTTGTCCAAATAAAGCTTGTGCTAGGAGTATCTTAACTTTTTCAGGCTCAGTAAGTTCTTTCATAAGCTTATGATGAGATTCAATCCCTATCCCTAATCCCATCAAAAGAGTTTCAGCTTCTGTTTCAGCTTCCCAACCATTTAGTTCAGCAAATTCTCCTTCTAATTCAGCAGCTCTTAAACCATCTTCATCAGTAAATTCACTTTTTGCATATATGGCATTTTTTTCTACAATGATATCCCAAAGTTTTTTATGTCCCATAAGAACAACATTAAGCACTTCATCTTCTTCATGGGCAAAGTGATCCTGCTTCAATACAGCCATTCTCTTATTTTTTTTATCAAAAATTATTTCTCCTTCTGTCGGATCAAGATCTCCAGAAAGTATTTTAACAAATGTAGATTTTCCAGCACCATTTGCTCCTATAAGACCATAACAGTTTCCAGGAGTAAATTTAAGATTAACATCTTCAAATAGTTTTCTTCCAGAAAATCTCATTCCAAGATTACTAGTAGCTATCATTTAATATATATCCTCCTATAAATTTTACTTTTATACGTATTCAAAAAATCATTATATTATACCATAGTTATTGACAATTTAGCAATAGAAGTTTAGTTTATATTAAAAATTATTTATTTATTTTTTTTAAACTTTATCTCTAAAAATCAAAAAAATTTGAATGAGATTATAAAAAGTATGATATAATATTACATCAAAGTAAAATTTCAGTGAGGGAAAAATGCCAAAATTATTTGATAGTATAAAAATAAAAAATATAAAAATAAAAAATAGAATAGTTCTTCCACCATTAGTAAGATTTTCAATGGTAGGAAAAGATGGCTTTGTCACAGATAGAGTAGTTGAATGGTATAGAGATGTTTGTGCTGGTGGAATTGGTATGGTTATAGTGGAAGCTTCTGCTGTGGCAGAAGATGGAAAGTTGAGAGATAATCAGTTGGGAATATGGAATGATAAATTTATAGCTGGACTTAAAAGAATAGCTGATGTATGTCATGAGTATGCTGTTCCTGCTCTTATTCAACTTCATCATGCAGGGTTCAAAGAAGGAATAAAAGATGTTCCTGAACATATTTTAGATGAAATATTAGAAAATTTTAAAATGGCTTTTAATAGAGCGAAAAAAGCAGGATTCGATGGAATAGAAATTCATGGAGCTCATACTTATCTTATATCACAATTAAATTCTAGATTATGGAATTTAAGAGAAGATAAATATGGAGGAACTTTTGAAAAAAGAATGTATTTCTCAAAAAAGCTTATAGAAGAAACAAGGACAATTTTTAATGATGATTTTATTTTAGGATATAGAATGGGTGGAAATGAACCAGAACTAAAAGATGGGATAGCAATAGCAAAATATCTTGAGAAACTTGGAGTAGATATACTTCATGTATCAAGTGGAGTTCCAGATCCTATATTTAAACAGGAAAGAAAAATAGAAATGCCAGAAGAATTTCCTTTGGACTGGGTAATATATATGGGAACGGAAATTAAAAAACATGTAAATATACCAGTGATTGGAGTAAGGAAAATAAAAAAAGAGATAGAAGCAAGCTGGCTTATAGAAAATGAACTTTTAGATTTTGTAGCAGTGGGAAGAGCAATGATAGCAAGACCTAACTGGGCAGAAGCAGCAAAAAAGGAGTATGAAAAAAGAAATGGAATTGAAGAGTCTTGACATATTTTGTGAAATAATAGATAATTTTGGAGATATTGGGGTAGTTTATAGACTGGGAAAGGAATTTAGAGAACTATTTGGAAAGAATGTGCAAATAAGAGTGATACTTAATAGACTTGATGAATTTATCAATATAAATTCAAATGTAAAAAATATTCCAAATCAAGAAATAGATGGAATTCAGTATGTTACATATGAATATGTTAAGAAAAATATGTGTACTTTTTTTACTGCAAATGTTATAATAGAAGCCTTTGGGTGTACAATACCTGAGGAGTATATGAAAGAAGCTTATGAGCATTCAGAACTCTTGATAAATCTGGAATATCTTTCAGCAGAAGATTGGATAGAGAGTTGTCATTTACAAGAGTCACCAAGTGGAAAAGGAAAATTGAAAAAAATATTTTTTATGCCTGGATTTACTGAAAAAAGTGGTGGAGTTATAGCTGATTCACTTTATCTCAAAAGAATAAAAAAAGTGATTGAAAATAAAGAATATTATCAGAAAAAATATTTTTCAGAAATAGGAAATATAGATAATAAAATCATAGGAACAGTATTTTCATATGAAAAAAACTTTGCTCCATTACTTAGAGATTTAAAGTCATTAGATAAAGAAGTATTAATTTTAGCTATGGGAGAAAAGACTCAGAAAGGTTTTGAAAATTTTTTTGAGAAAAATTTTATAGAAAAGCTTGGAAATATTTATAAATATGGTAAAATAGAAGTACAGTTCTATAAATTTTTGAGTCAGGAAGATTATGAAGAATTGATAAATCTGACAGATTTTAATTTTGTAAGGGGTGAAGACTCTTTTATAAGGGCAGTACTTACAGGAAAACCGTATCTATGGCATATTTACTGTCAGGAAGATTATGCACATATGGATAAAATAGAAGGATTTTTGGATAAATATGAAAAATACCTAAAAGGGAAAACTTCAGAAAAATATTTATCTGAATATAGGAAGCTTTTTAAAGATTACAATTTTAGAAGAGAAAATTCTTTAGACGAAGGAAAAGAAGAATATTTATTTTTCTTCAATAATCTAAAGGAGATAGAAAGATGTAATTCTCTATTTAGAGATTTTCTTATCTCAAACTGTAATCTTATAAATAAAATAAAAGATTTTATAGAGAAATTTTAGGAGGTCAAAAAATGAAAATAGCTCAAGAGTTAAGAGCAGGAAGTACAATTAAGATTGGGAATGATCCATTTGTAGTTTTAAAATCAGAGTACAACAAATCAGGAAGAAATGCTGCAGTGGTAAAGTTCAAAATGAAAAATTTATTAAATGGTAATATTTCAGATGCTGTTTATAAAGCAGATGAAAAGATGGACGATATCAGACTTGATAAAGTTAAAACAGTTTACTCTTATAATGATGGAAGTTTCTATGTATTCTCAAATCCAGAAACTTGGGATCAAGTAGAACTTAAAGAAGAAGATTTAGGAGATGCCATTAATTATCTAGAAGAAGGAATGGAATTAGATGTAATATACTATGAATCTACTCCAGTTGCTGTAGAATTGCCAACTTTCCTTGAAAGACAAATTGAATATACTGAACCAGGACTAAGAGGAGATACTACTGGAAAAGTAATGAAACCAGCTAGAATCAACACTGGATTTGAAGTTCAAGTTCCTCTATTTGTTGAGCAAGGTGAATGGATTAAAATTGATACTAGAACAAATGAGTATGTAGAAAGAATCAAAAAATAATTTTTTAAATAAAAGCTGATCGAATGACTTGGGTCAGCTTTTTAATTATATTAATTAAGTGGGGTCAGTATGGGTAAGAATAAATTTGATGCTATTTTAGAAAAAGTAATGAAAATTCGTGGAGTGAAAATAAATAGAGAAAACTTCTTAAATAAAGAATTATCTAACTATTTTTCTGAGGATATAGTAAAAAAAGCTGTTCAAGATAATCCAGCTATTGCAGGAATAGAAGTTGCTGAAATAAATAAAATAGCAGATAAAGTAATTGCGTATGAAATAAGACAATCTACTTTTATTTCGACAATTATAGGAATTCCAGGAGGAATAGCTGTTGCAGGAACTATTGCTATTGACATTACTCAATATTTAGGACATATAATTAGAATAACTCAAAAGTTAGCTTATCTTTATGGCTGGAAGGATATGTTTGATGAAAATGAGGAATTAAGCAAGGATACCATTGAGCGTATGACTTTGCTTATGGGTGTAATGTTTGGAGTGGATTTAGCAGATAATGCTGTAGTTAAGCTTGCTCAAAGTGCTGCTTTAAATATAGAAAAGAAAATATTACAGAAAGCATTGACAAGAAGTGCTGTATATCCAATAATTAAGAAAGCAGCTTCTATATTGGGAATAAGAATCAGTCAGCAGAGTTTTTCCATAGGAGTAAGTAAGTCTATTCCTTACATAGGAGGAATAATATCAGGGATAGTTACTTATATAACAATGAAGCCACTTGCTCTTAATCTACAGGAGGCTTTATCAGAACTTCCTTTGGCAGATATAAGTTTTTATAAAAATAAATAATTAAGTAAGGATGATTTTCAAATAGAAAAGTTATAAATTTTTATTTGAGTGAATCATCCTTTTATTTTTTAGCAATAAATATTTAGATGCTGTATTCTTCCTCATCTTCACTGTCATCATCATCATCTGCATCTTCATATTTTTCAGGATTTAGATAGACATGCTTATATGAGAGTTTTTTGAAAAGTTGGTATAAAAATGAATTTATAAACATTCCAATAATTCCTCGGACAATAAGAATGAGCATAATTGAATATTCTAATTTAAAATTAAAATTATTATAGGAATTCAAATATTGTGCTGGTAAAATTAAAATGAGAGAAACTATAACTGATAAAACAGCAGAAGTAACCCAAGCTGAAGCTAGAAAACCTAAAAAATATGAAACTTTATAATATTTGTCTATTTTAAAATATATGATATATGCAATTAAAAACAGAAAACCAAGAATGATTCCCACTATATTAGTATTGTGGTAAAGCATAAAGCTAAGCCAGAATGTTGCTGCTGTAATAAGCAGATAAACTGCTGATATTCCAAGAATAAAATAATCAAAATATTTTTCTTTTTCTCTTTCATAGTATTCTTTTATATTTTTTTTCATCATTTATCTTTCCTCCAACTAATCTTTTATTTTAAATTATACCATTTTATTTTTTAAAATAAATCATTTTTAGTATTGTAAATGAAAAAAGATCAGGTAGACTGATCTTTTTTATTCTTTAAATTTAATTTCTCTTTATTCCTTGTGAAGCATTAAGGACAGCTAATAAAGATACTCCAACATCTGAAAATATTGCCATCCACATATTTGCTATACCAAATACTCCAAGTATCATAACTATAACTTTTATTCCAAGAGCCATAATTATATTCTGCATAACAACTTTTTTATTCTGTTTTGCTATTTTTAATAATTCAAGTATTTTAGAAGGTTCATCTTTCATTATAACAACATCAGCAGCTTCTATGGCAATATCACTACCTACTCCACCCATAGCGATTCCTACATCAGCTAAAGATAATACAGGAGCGTCATTGACACCATCACCTACAAATACAATACCTTTATTATTTTTAGATTTAATTTCTTCAAGTTTATTGACTTTATCTTGAGGGAGAAGTTGAGAATAGATATTTTCAGAATTTAGTCCAAGCTTTTCTCCAACAACAGTCCCTATTTTATTGCTATCTCCAGTAAGCATATAGCTTTGAATACCAGATTTTCTTAATCCTTCTATAGTCAATGGGGAATCTTCTTTTATTTCATCAGAAATATATATATATCCTAAAAATACATTATCTTGAGCTACATAAAGGACAGTACCAGCATAATTTTTTTCTTCTGCCTCTATTTTATATTCTTTCATAAGTTTATAATTACCTATAAGTATCATTTTACCTTCATAGTAAGAAAGTACTCCAAATCCAGAAAGTTCTTTGTAACCTTCTATATATTCTTCATTTATATCTATACTTCCATAACTTACAATGGCTTTTCCTATTGGGTGGTTAGAATAAAATTCACCTATTTTAGCTGTTTTTAAAAGTTCATCTTCATTTCCATTTTGAGCTTCAAGTCTGTCTATTTTGAATTTTCCCTTAGTAAGAGTACCAGTCTTGTCAAATACAACAGCACTTATATTAGTAAGAGCTTCAAGATAATTTCCCCCTTTGATAAGGATACCACTTTTAGAAGCTTTTCCTATACTACTGAAAAAAGTAAGAGGTACAGATAACACCAAAGCACATGGACAAGATATAACAAGAAATATTAGTGCTCTTCCAAACCACATATTGAAATTACCAAATAGAAGAGGAAATCCAATTCCAACTATCAAAGCTGTTATTACAACTATTGGTGTATAATATCTGGCAAATTTTGTAATGAATTTTTCTGATTCAGCTTTTTTGTTACTTGCATTTTCTACCATTTCTATTATTTTATTAATAGTAGAATCACTGAAAAGTTTTGTGACTTTTACTTCAAGGACTCCAGCTCCATTCAAGCTTCCACTTAAAACCTCACTATTTACAGTAACATCTGCAGGAATAGATTCTCCAGTTAAAGCAGCAGTGTTCAAATCGCTTTCACCTTTTACAACTATTCCATCTACTGGAACTTTTTCACCAGATTTTATAATAATGATATCTCCAATTTTTAATTTTTTTGGAGAAATTTTTATTACTTCACCATTATTATCTCTTATATTGGCATAATCAGGTCTGATATCCAAAAGTTTTTCAATAGATTTTCTTGAATTTCTTACAGCTGATTCTTGGAAGTATTCCCCTACCTTGTAGAAAAGCATTACTCCAACAGCTTCAGTTGTTTCTCCAAGATAAAAAGCACCAAATGTAGCAATAGTCATTAAGAAATTTTCGTCCAAAAAGTTTCCTTTAGTAATATTTTTAAATGATTTAAGAACTACATCACCACCTAAAATAATATATGCTATTATTGATACAGCTAATTTTATCATAGGAAAAGGTTTAAGAAAAACAGAAATAATGAATAGAGCAGCTCCAATAATTAAAAGAAATTTCTCTTTTTTTTCTTCAGCTTTTTCTAATGCTAATTCTTTTTCTCTTTTAGCTCTTGCCTCATCATTATCATCTTCATCTTCATTTTCAGCTTTATATATCAGAGTTCCAGGTTCTAATTTATCAGCTATAGTATTTATCTGTTCAAGAAAACTTTCTTCATCAAAAGATGAATCAGTTTCAACAGTTATATTTTTTTTATAAAGATCAAGATTACTGTTGATAATTCCTTTTAATTTAGAACTTTCATGCTGTATTTTAGCAGCACAGCCAGCACAGTCTAAGTTTTCAACAACATATTCTCTTGTTCTGATTTTATCATTTTCTTTTTTATATATTTTAGTTCCAGGTTCAAGTTTATCTGCAATTTTATTGATATCAGACAAAAACTGTTTTTCATTAAAACTATCATCAGTTTCAACTATCATTTTTTTCTTGTAAAGGTCAAGATTGCTGTTTAATATACCAGACATTTTAGAACCTTCATGCTGTATTTTAGCAGCACAGCCGGCACAGCCAAGGTTATCTACTGCATATTCTCTTATTTTCATATCTATCCTCCATAATATTATTAATTATTTAATTTGTTTGTACAGGATATAGTATATACCCCCATACCCTATATATAAAATATCATATTTATAATTCTTTGTCAATTAGATAATAAAAGATATTATTATTTTCTATTTTTTTAGATATATAACTTTAATTTAAATATCTTTTTAATTTTCTTTAAATTTATAAAAAAGCAGAATATGTATGTATTTTGAATGAAACTAAGCTTATAACTTTAAAGAAGTGGACATTATTTCTATCATATGATAAGATTGAAGTACAATGTCAAGGTAAAGGGGTGGTAGAAATGAAAGTAAATAAGGAATATGTAGAAAATTTATTCTCTGATATTATAGATAAAAATATTTTCATTAAAGGAATCTTTTCAAATCCTTTAGACAAAGAATATCCATATTCAAAAATAAATATAAAGCCATTAAAAATAAAAAATGAAATACTTATACAATTTGAACAGTTTAAAGATAATAAAGCTTTTCATGAAAATGTATGTATTGATTCTTCAAAAGTAAAGTTTTCTGAAATATTAGATAATTTTAAACAGATACTGATATCTGTAAATGGAAATGACTATCAGATATTAAAGGGAAAGAATGATTTTAATTTGAAAAAATCTGAGAATTTAAAGACATTAAAGACATTAGAACATAATAAAAAGAAAAATTATATACTTGAAGAGGGAACTCCAATACCTTTTCTTATAAAATTAGGAGTAATGGGAGAAAAGGGAGAAGTTTTTAAACAAAGTTATGATAAGTTCAGACAGATAAATAAATATCTTGAGTTTATAGATGATACAATAAAGGAGCTTCAAAATAAAAAACTTATTGTTTCTCATATTAAATTTATAGATTTTGGGTGTGGAAAATCATATCTTACTTTTGCACTTCATTATTATTTAAGAAATATTAAAAACTTTACTTTTGAGATAATCGGATTGGATTTAAAGAAAGATGTAATGAAGAAATGTAATGATATAGCTAGAGAGCTAAAGTGTGAAAATCTGGAATTTTTAACTGGGGATATCAAGGATTTTAATAAGCTTCAGAATGTAGATATAATATTTTCCCTACATGCTTGTAACAATGCTACAGATTATGCATTGCTAAAAGGACTGGAATTAAATGCAAAGGCTATTCTTGCAGTTCCATGCTGTCAGCATGAATTTAATGATAAAATAAGTGCTAGCAAGAAAAGCGATTTTTTTACATTCCAGCTTCCTATTGGAAAACATGGAATACTTTTGGAAAAATATGCAACTATTGCCACAGATGCTTTTAGAGCACAGGCATTAGAGCTATGTGGATATAGAACTCAAGTGATGGAATTTATAGATATGGAGCATACTCCTAAAAATACACTCATTAGAGGAATAAAAGAAAAAATAACTACAGAATCTTTAAAGAAAAAATTTGAAGAATATGGAAAATTTAAAGATTTTTTAGGTATTGAACCATTATTAGACAGTCTGCTTTCACCATATTTTTTAATAAAACTGTAATAGCTGCAATAAAAAAAACAGATGACCAAAAAACTTTTTAGTCATCTGTTTTTAATTTTTTACCACCATCTATGATGTCTTCCTATTCTATATCCACCATAGCCTATTCCACCTATCAAAACAGTGTTTACAAGATTATCTCTTCTCTGTTCTCTTTTTTCTCTCTCAATAGCTATCTGTTTATCAAACTCCTGTTTTTCTCTCATAAGTTGTATTTCTATTTCTTCCTTGCTAGGAGTATTTCTTGCTATTTCTTTTTCACGATTTGAATCAACTAATTTTTTATATTCGTTAAATTGTTTTATTCTCATTTCAACACTATCTTTAGATGCAGATGCTGCAAAAACAAGATTGCTTATAATGATACATAAAAATAATGATTTTTTCAACATTGTCATCACCTCTCTTATGATAATTATATCATAATTAAATAAAAAAAGAAGCTGGTTTTTTACCAGCTTCTCAGTTATAAATATTTTAATTAGTCAACATTTTTAAGAATTACAGCAGTTCCCATTCCTCCACCAATACATAGAGAAGCAAGTCCATAAGTTAATCCTCTTTTCTTCATTTCATATATCAAAGTAACCATAATTCTGTTACCAGATGCTCCAACTGGGTGTCCTAAAGCTATAGCTCCACCATTAACATTAGTTTTATCGTTGAACCATTCTCTTTCTACACCATGTTGTGCACATAACTCTTTCATAACTCCTAAAGATTGAGAAGCAAAAGCTTCATTTAATTCAATAAGTTCCATATCCTGAAGTTTCATTCCAGCTTTTTTAAGAACGTTTCCAATAGCAGGAACAGGTCCCATTCCCATTATTTGAGGATCTACACCACCTATACCAGTAGCAACTATTTCAACTAAAGGTTTTAGATTATATTTAGCAACTGCTTCTTCAGAAGCAAGTATCATCATAGAAGCACCATCATTTAATCCAGAAGCATTTCCAGCTGTAACAGTTCCATCTTTTTTAAAAGAAGGTCTTAATTTAGCTAATTTTTCTAAATCAGTTTTTCTATTTGGATATTCGTCTGTATCAACAATAACATCACCTTTTTTAGTACTGATAGTAACAGGAACTATTTCATCTTTGAATCTTCCAGAATCAACAGCAGCTATTGCTTTTTGCTGAGAACCAAATGAGAACACATCTTGCTCTTCTCTTGTAATTCCATATTTAGCAGCTATATTTTCAGCAGTTATTCCCATGTGTACATTTGTGAATGCATCTGTAAGAGCATCAAATACCATATGGTCTTTCATAGTAAGGTCAGCCATTTTATGCCCACCTCTTACTTTTCCTGGAAGAATGAATCCAGCATTAGACATTGATTCAGTTCCTCCAGCAAGGATAAGGTTTGCTTCTCCAGCTTTAATGTTAGCATAAGATGAAATGATAGTTTTCATTCCACTTCCACATATAATATTCAGTGTATAGCCAGGAACTTCCTGAGGTACACCAGCTTTTATGGCTACCTGTCTTCCTACACCTTGTGCTTGGCCTGCTTGTAATACATTTCCGATAACTACTTCGTCCAGATTAGCTGGGTCGATTTTTGCATCTTCAATAACTTGTTTTGCAATTGCAGCTCCAAGATCACTAGATGATAAAGGGGCTAAACTTCCTAAAAAACTTCCTATAGCAGATCTTTTTGCTGCCACGATGTACACTTTACTCATTAAATCCTCCTATACCTAAATTTTATTTTATTTATGAAAAATTAAATAACTAGTCCTCCAGTAACTGGTAAAACTTGTCCTGTGATATATGAAGCTTCATCACTTGCTAAGAATAAAATAGCATTAGCTACATCATCAGCAGTTCCAAATCTTGCTAATGGAGTTCTTTCCATCATTCCAGCAACTACTTTTTCTGATAGTACTTCAGTCATTGGGCTCTCAATGAATCCAGGTGCTACACAGTTTGCTCTGATAGCTCCTCTTCTTGCTAACTCTTTTGCCCAAGTTTTAGTCATAGCAATAACTCCACCTTTTGTAGCTGAGTAGTTAGTTTGAGCTAAGTTACCATATAATCCAACTACAGATGAAAGAGTAACTATTGATCCTGATTTATTTTTTGACATAATAGGAGCAACAGCTTGAGTCATATTAAATACTCCTTTTAAATTGACATTTATAACTGCGTCCCATTGTTCTTCAGTCATTCTTTGTAAAAGGGCATCTTTAGTAATACCAGCGTTATTTATTAATATATCTATTCTTCCATATTCAGCAGCTATTTTTGCAACAAATTCTTTTATAGCAGGTCTGTCAGTAACATTTAATATTTCATGTCTTACATTTGGCTGGTCATATACAGCTTCTCCCATGTCACAAGATATAACCATTTCTGCACCTTCAGCAGCGAATTTTTCAACAACAGCTCTTCCTATTCCCCTAGCACTTCCAGTAACTAAAGCGATTTTTCCTTTTAATCTATCCATTATTTTCCTCCTTAAATTTTCAGCATAAATTTGAGCTAAACATTTTTATTTTAAACACTTATGATAAGTATAATTTTTTTTTCATTAAAAGTCAATAAGAACATTATTCAGAATACATTATAGGATGATTATTAAGATAATTTATTACAGAACAATGCTGATATCATATTTTTTTAAATTACAACAAATTTATTTCTAGAAGAAAGAATATAATTGTTGAATAGTGACTATAATTGTTGTAAAATAAAAAGTAAAGAATGAACAACTGGAGGCTCAACTATGAAGTATATTATTCTGATCATCACTTTTTTGATGATAGGATGTACAAATATAAAAAATAATATTTCCTCTTCTTCTAAAGAAACTATAAAAACTTACTATGAAAATGGAACTGTAGAATCTAAAATAATGTATGTTGATAATAAGAAAAATGGAAAGATGACAAGTTATTTTGAAAATGGAAAAATTGCTGTAAAAGGATTTTTTAAAGATGATAAAAGAGATAAAAAGTGGATATTTTACAATGAAAATAATGGAAAGATATCTAGTATTGAAAGGTACATAGATGGTCAGCTTAATGGAGAACAAGTATATTATCATGAAAACGGAAAAATAAAAGTAAAAGGAAGCTATACTAATGGGAAAAGAAGTGGCTTTTGGGAAATGTTTGATGAAGAAGGCAAATTAGAAGTACAAAATATATTTATTGATGGAGAAAATATTATAAGTGTAGGAATATATCAAAAAAATGGAAAACTTCTATGCAATGGAAATGTTGTAAATCAATTAAGGCAGGGAGAATGGAAATATTTTGATGAAGAAGGAAATATAGCTTATATTGTAAATTATGAAAGAGGAATAAGAAATGGAAAATGGCAGGCATTTGATAAAAATGGAAATCTTCTAATGAATGGGATTTATAGAAATGGAAGAATAGTGGGAATTGATGTAGAAGAATAAAATATAAATTTCTATTGTGGAAAAGGTATAATAAAAATTGGAGTTGCTTTATTCAATGGTGGAATAATAGCAACTATATTTTTAAATGGTTGGCAAAAAATGAACTTTCTGCTTATCCAGCATGGGTAGTTAATTGTATTAATTACTAAAAAGATAATCATAAAGAAGAAGTAAAAACTTGCAAAACTAATCTGAATAAATCTAGTGAAGAAGATTAAGAAAGATATGGATATGAAAATATAAAGTATTTTTATTATTCATAAGACTCTATTTTAAATATGAAATAATTAATTGAGAAAGTTTGAAAAAATTATTTGTTAAAAATTAAAATTTAAAGAACTTTCTCATTTTTTAGTGAAAATAAAAATTTTAAAAGAGTGATAAATCTGATATAGTAAAAACAGAAAAAGTTTTTTAAAGGGAGAAAATATTTGATATAAGTATAGATATTATTAATTTTATTTGAAATTTAATTTTGAATAGATAAAGGAGAAATTAATGCCATTTACATTTTCGCATCCTGCAATCATATTGCCATTAAAAAAATTATCTAAAAAATATATATCAATGACAGGGCTTATTGTAGGAAGTATAACTCCAGACTTTGAATATTTTTTAAGAATGAAAAGTAAATACAGTCATACTATAAGTGGTATTTTATGGTATGATTTACCTATGGGAATTTTTTTGGCTTTTATATTTCATAATTTAATTAAGGAAGCTTTAATTAATAATATGCCTCTTTTTTTTAAATCACGTTTTATAAATCTTAGAGATTTTAATTGGAATAGCTATTTTAAAAAGAATTGGTATATTGTTATAATTTCTATCATAATAGGTATATGTTCTCATATATTATGGGACGGATTTACTCATAGAACAGGACATTTTGTAAAGATATTTTCAGTATTGAAGTCCTCTATAAGACTTTTTGGAACAAAGATACCAGTATATAGAATATTACAGCATATAAGTACTTTTTTAGGGGGAATAGCAGTAATTAAAGCTGTTATTGATTTGCCAGCAGATAAAAGCTGTACAACTCAAAAGGGAAAATATAAATATTGGATTCTATTAATTACTGCAACACCAATAATAATGTTTTATGGCCTTTCAAAGAGAATTCCATATTACTCTTTCTGGAATTTGATAGTTAATTTTATTACAGCTTTTCTTCTTTCAATGGTATTGACCTCTTTTATATTTAGAGAAAAAAATATAAATAAAAATTAAACTTTTAAAGAGAAGAAAAATTTCAATATAATTTTTTCTTTATAGTTTTAAAAAAGAATAAATAAAGTTAAAATAACTATATTTATTTTTATAAAAATTTATAAAATTATTAATTTTATTTTTGTTTTGATAATATTCTACATAAAATATAAAATTGAAAATTTTTTGAGCTCATGAAATTTTAGAAAAAATCTAAAAATCATGAGCTTTTTTATTTTTTTAGAAAAAATATTCATATTTATTTTAAAAACAACTATAAAATCGTTATTCTTATCATTACTTAAAAACTGTTGATGGAAAACTGTTCCTGAATTTTTGTAATCATCAGAAGGTAGTTTTTTATAAGAAGATAATAAAAGATATAAATAATACAAACCTAGAGGAGCATAAAGAAAAAATTATTGAAAAAGTAAAATATAAAAAAGACAAATTGGAAAACAAAAATATAGTAGGAGGCTGTAAAATGGCAGGAGAAAATCAAATTTTACATAACTTCTTTGGGAACAATAGACAAGGACAGAAGAGCATCTGATGAAGTACTAAGAGAGAGAAAAAATAGAGTATTAAAAGGTTGAAAAAACGAGCTTTTCGCTAAAAAGTTCTTGTTTATACATAAAGGCGAACACCTTTCTGATAATTTCCCTATCATTGTACTCTTTAAATTTATAAAAGTCAACATAAAAGTTTTGGGAGGGGAACGGGGTCCAAAAAATGAGGTATTAAAAATTGGGAGGTTAGAGCGTCTAAAAGTTCGCTTTTATAGATAAAAAGGAACTTTTCTCAGTTACCGTCTTAATCTCTACAAATAAATTCTTAATTTTAATTTGAATTTTAGAGCAAAAAATTGAAAAAAATTTAAGAAAAATTTAAATAAAAAAATATATAAAAACAAACTTGGGGGAGAAATATGATTGAAAAGATTATGAAAGCAGTAAAAAAGGGAAACAAAAAGAGAAGTAAAAACATAACAATAGGAGCAGTAATAGGATTTTTACTGTCATGTACAAACATCATAGGTGCTGAAAAAGAGATGGCAGGGTTAGAAATAAAAAGAGAAAATGGAAATCTAAATTTTACAGCATTATCAGGGGGAGAATCACCTAATACTTCTGTAGGAGAGAATATAAATGAATTTTATAAATACAATACATTTAAAAATAATGTATATACTAATAATTCAGCAATATCAGAAAAAGCTTCTTCCGATCTTCAAAATTCCTATGGAATAAAACTGTCTTTACTGACAGAAAATTTTACAATTATAAATGAAAATGTAATAGGGGTAAAGAGTGAGAAAGGCTCAAATAATATTGGGATAAATATATCAAATTCAGCGATAGAATTTACTATTAAAAATAATGGATTTATTTATTCAGAAAGAGGGAGCCAGACAAGTTCAGGGATAAAAATAGACAATAACATAATAAAAACAAATATAGAAAATGAAGGAATTATTTCAGCAAAAGTAGATTCTCCTTCTAAAGCGATAACAACTGGAATAGAAAACAATGGAGAAAGTTTAGAAGTAGTTAATCATGGAGTGATTTATGGGGATTCATATGAAGGGGATGGAATTGGTATACATAATAAAGGAAATAATTTAAAATTATTAAACAGTGGAATAATTTATGGAGATTCAAGTGTTAGGAGCAGGAATATAGCAGGAGTATATGAGAATGGAGCAAATGGAAGTATAAAAAATACAGGAATGATTTTTGAAACTAGTACAGGAAATAATATGTCACATGGAATTTTCTGTACAAAAGAATTGGATATTTTAGAAAATGATGGAGTAATTTATTCAATAAAAAAGAGTTCAGGAAATTCTAGTTCAGGCTTGACATTTAGTACATCATCAAGTAAAGGTGAAAAAATATTAAATAATGGGATTATATATGGAATTAATAATGATGAACCTAGTGGTGAAAAGTTAAAGGGATATGGGATATATATCCAAAATGGAAATATTTCAAGACTATTGAATAATGGAATTATATATGGAAGTAAATATGCTATTGATAATAGCTATCCTTATGGTGTTCCTGGAAAAATAGATTCAGGAGTTAACTATGGATTAATTATAAGTGGAGGAGATGAAATAGCAGATAAAAGTATTACTTTTGTGGAAAGTAATGGAAGTAGTAATGAAATAGAAAATAATGGATTGATTTTTACAGCTGATGAAAATAGAGTATATAAAAGTAAAGATAAATATAAAAATAATTTTGGAGCAGAAAAAACAGTAAGCATAAATGGAGAGAATTATAAAATTTTAAATGTGGCAGCAACAATACAAAGTGATGAAAAAATAACTGATTACAAATCTTTAGAACTAAAAAATGGAAATAATAATTACGACAAACATATACTTAATGGAGTAGAAAAAACTCTTGTAATAGAAGAAAGAGGAAATGTTGTAAGTAATTCAATAGTTAATGGATATGATGATGCCATAGATATGAAAGAGAAATCAGATTTAAAACTGCAAAATACTAAGGTTAATTCATATGGGAAAGCTATAGCTATGGCAGGAAATTCAGAACTCACAATAGAAAATTCTATAATTAATGGAGGAGCTTTAGGGGGTAGAAATAATTCTAATACAGAACTTCCTACAATAGGAATAACTGGAGATAATAATAAACTTATTCTTGAAAAAAATTCTATTGTTAATGGAAATTATAAGGATAAAGATGTAATTAATATTACTTCAGTAATAAAGGTTGAAGGAGATAATAATGAGGTTACTCTTTTTGAAGGTTCTGTTGTTAATGGAAAAATGGAAGCTTCAGGAAACGGCAATACTCTTAATTTTTTTGAGAATGTGGAAGGAATGAGAGCAGCAGGAACTAAAAAAATAAATGTATTACATGACATATCTGGATTTGATAATATTGGAATTAAAGGCAATGTGACACTTTTTGAAGGAATGTCAGTAACAGGTGTAAATTCTATAAAAATAGGAGAGAACAGCACTTTGAATTTAAGATTAACTGATACTTTTTCAGGAAACTTAGCAGATGCAGAGTTTGATGATGATGAAATTATAGTAACCAGACCTTCTCATGCACTTCAAAATAATGGAGAAAAGTTAGTAATAACTGGTGAAGGAACTGACAAAAATACAATAGGAAGTATAAATTTTATAACTGATAATATTGGTAAACGTGCAAAATTAGATATGAAAGATATTTATATAGAAAACTTGTATATAAGAGCCAGCTCAGCAATAGACAGTGCAGTATTTGACGAAGGAAAGGAATTAATCCTAAGTGCAGGAACTTCTTTAGATGATTTACATTTAGATAAAATATACAAATCAGAGGCAGTGGATAAACCAGAGCCGCCTTCTAAACCTTCAAAAAAGAGGTATAACTCATTAAATAATATTTACAAAGGGATATACAGCAGTAAAGATGATAATTTAAATGCTTTAAGAGTACTTATTTCTTCTAATGGAAAGTTAGGAAATAATTATGATGAAAACATGAGTGATGAAGAACAACTTAAAAATCTAATGAGCTACTTAGGAAGTATCTATACAGAAACTCCATATTCATTTTCAAGTGAACTTTCAAGAAAATCAGCAGGAATGTTTAGAGATATAGTGACAGAAAATCAATTTAGATCAGACTTAAACAGATGGTGGGTAATGGGTGGACTTACTCATGCAGATGGAGGAACTAAAGATAGCTACTATGGACAAAATTATCATGAAATTGATGGTGGAACAGCAGATGTAGATGTGGATATGAAGCTTACTGGAGCTTATGTCCTGGGTAAATATGGATATTCAGAAAATGTATCATTAGGAGTAACAGTAGGAGGAAACAAAAGCGAAGCTAAACTTCCAATGTCAAAAGTAAAAGGAAACAGTGGATATATAGGAGCATTTGCAGAAAACTACAGAGGAAACCTTACACTGAAAGCTGGAGCAGGAATTCAATATTCAGAATATGATGCTAATAGAGCAACATTAGGAGGACACAGCTACAGTGAGAAATATTCAGATATGACATATGATATTTATCTGAATGGAAGATATTCTCATAACATAGGAGAAAACCTGTTCTTAGAACCATACGGAACATTATCATATACATATATAGATCAAGATGGAGCAGATGAAGGAAATAAAGTTCTTGCAATAGAAACAGATTCAAAATCATTTGACTATACAGCAGCAAAAGTGGGAGTAGACCTTAAAAAAGTAATACCACATGAAAAAGGAAAGAGTACACTATCAGCAGGGGTAAGTTATACAAGACTTCTTAATGGTGCAGATGAAGAAAATATCACAGGAAGATTTAAGGGAAAAGATGCAAGTGATTTTGATATTTTAGTAGCTCACAAGAATGAACATAGTATAGGACTTAATGCTAAGTATGCTCTAGAATTAGAAAATGGAATACTATTTGATGTAAAGGGAAGCTACAATGTGGAAAGAGATTTACATAATGGAAATGGAAAAAATAGAAACAAAGGTGAATGGATAGTAGGAGCAGGATTGGGGTATAAGTTCTAAAAAGATATTGAGGATTTATAGTAAAATTTAGAGTATTGAAAAGTATTGAAATAAATTTACAGGATTTCAAATATATTTTATTTGTAAATTTTATAGACAAGAAACTATTTCTATTACTAAAATATAAATTGAAATATATACACTCCTAGGATTTTATGTTATACTGAATGTAGAAGTATTAAAAAATTATAATATTAAAGTAATATATTGGAAGAAAAGAAAATTAAATTGAGCTGAGAAGGATAAAAAAATTCTATCTTAGCTCTTTTCTTATATTTTTTAATTATTGAACTTTGAATTACAAAAATAGAAAATCTATCAATAGAGGTGATTGAGATTTTAATTAGTTTTTAAAATATAGAGTATTTTGGGAGGAGTTTTATGAAGAATATTCAAAGACATTTCATTCTTGTAATTATGATAATTGTGTGTATTATTTTATGGAATCAAATTGTATTTATGAAATATGGGACAACACTCCCAACATATTTGAAGTATTCATCACCTATTACTGAAAAAGAAAGAAATTATTTGAAATTTCACAGTCCAATTAGATTGGGAAGTGATATTACTGCTCCTCCTATTTCCTACTATGAAGAAAATACAGGAGAATACGCTGGTTTAATTGTTGACTATGTAAACTTTCTGTCAATTGAAACAGAAACGCCTATCACTATAAATATGTATACTTTTTATAATCTCGTAGAAGCTTTAAGAGAACATAAGATTGATGTGTGTGATATGTTTCCCAGTGAAAACAGAGCAAAAGAATTTGAGTTTTCCATTCCAATATATCGTTTGAAAACAGTTGTTATTTCACCAAAAGATAAAAACAACATATTAAATCCAATAGAATTATCAGGAAAGAAAGTAGCAATTCCAAAAGGAGATTTGGCAGCAGAATATATCAATGATTTTTTAGAGAAAGAAAGAAAACCAAATGTTGACTTTGTTCCAGTGAATGACACAAAAATGGTTCTAGAACTTTTACAGCAAGGAGTTGTTGATGCTGCAATTGGGGATGAAGTTGTTATTTCTACCTATTGGAAAGAATATAATGTCTATGAAACTCAGAAATACAATGTGATTCTTCTATATGAGAAGGATGTGGTATTAGCTGTGAATAAAGATTCTGAGCTGTTGTTGTCTGTACTTAACAAAGGTATTTTACAGATGAAGAAAAATAATATTGTACCAAAAGTTCAGCAGAAATGGTTTGGAATTTCTGAGTCAATAAGAGGAGAAAAAAGGGAGCTGGAGTCTTTTATAAATATAGCAATTATTTTACTTATCTGTTTAATCGCTTTATATATATGGAACTATTTTTTAAAAAGAAGTGTGCTAGAAAAAACGAGAGAAATTGAAGAGAATAAGAAAAATATTAGTATGATATTGAATAATTTGAATATAGCTTTGTTTATTATTAATGAATCATGTGTAGTAATAGAATGTAATCAAGCTTCTTTGACTTTGCTTTCACAAAGTAGAAAAGATGTAGTTGAAAGAGATATCTTTGAATTTTCTTTTTTATCTGAATTAATAGAAACATCAAGATCTCCTCAATTAAAAGAAAATATTAGTCTTAAATTTAGAAATACAATAAAAAGCAGATGTTATGAAGTTAAACTTTCTCCCTATATTTCAAGAGAGGAAAAACTTAGAATTTTAAGTATAGAAGATATAACAGAAAAGCTTATTGTTGAGAGAAAACTTCACCAAGAAAATAAAATGATAACTATAGGTCAAATTTCAGCTGGTTTAGCACATGAAATTAGAAATCCTTTAGGAACGATAAGAAATGGACTTTATCTTATTAAAATGAAAGCATCTGATAATTCGCAGGAAAAAGTTATCAGTATGATGGAAAATTCTATTCAGAGAATTAATAATCTAATTGAACATTTACTCAGATTTTCAAGAACAGCATCAGATAAATGTACTCAAGAAAATATTGAAACAATGGTGAAGAATATAATTACTTTTATGGAAACAAAATTGAAGGCTAAAAAAATTAATTATCATGTCAAACTAGAGGGAAATCCTATAGTAACATTAAATACAGAAGCTATTAATATTATTTTGATTAACCTTATTGAAAATGCAGTTGATGCTTTTCCAGCTGCTAGTGAGGACAATTTAATACAAATTTCTATTTTTTCCACAGAAGATTCTTTACAGTTCTTAATTGAAGATAATGGAGTGGGAATAGTAGAAGAAGGACTTCCTTATATTTTTGATCCTTTTTATACTACAAAAGAGGAAGGACATGGTACAGGACTTGGTTTATATCTTGTATATAATGAGGTTAAAAAATACAATGGGGACATTTCTGTAGAAAGTCAATTAGGTATAGGGACAAAGTTTTTTATTTCTATTCATTTTTAAAAAGGAGAATTAGATGCTTGCAGATTATAAAATTTTAATTGTAGATGATGAGGTAGATTATAGGGAAATGTTTTCTCTTATATTAAAGGAAAAAGGTTATTGTGTTTACATGGCTGCCTGTATCACAGAAGCAAAAGAAATTGTTAGAAATAATAAAATTGATATGGTAGTAACAGACTTGATTATGAAAAATGAAACAGGAATAGAACTACTTTATTGGATAAAAGAGTATGATACAGAGATAGGAGTTATAATTGTTACTGCATATGGAACAGTTGAAACAGCAGTTCAAGCAATACAAAATGGTGCATATAATTATTTTATCAAAAGTAATGATCCAGGAACTTTACTTTTGGATATTGAAAGATTTTTACAATTAAAACAGTTGAAATTAGAAAATAATTTATTAAAAAACCAGAATAAAGAAATGTCCATGTTGGAATCTAATAATCCTGCTATGCAAAATATACTGGATATATGTAAAAAAGTTGCTAAAAGTAAAATATCTGTTTTAATTCTTGGAGAATCTGGAGTTGGAAAAGAGGTAATAGCAAGATATATTCATGAAAAAAGTGAAAGAAATTCTTTTCCTTTTATTCCTGTTAATTGTCAGGAATATTCAGAAGGAGTTTTAGAATCAGAACTATTTGGACATGAAAAGGGTTCTTTTACAGGAGCCATTAAGCAAAAAATAGGGAAATTTGAAGAAGCTAGCCATGGAAGCTTATTTCTTGATGAAATTGCTGATGTTTCTGTAAATACACAGGTAAAACTTTTAAGAGTATTAGAAGATAAAAAGATAGAACGTGTTGGTGGAAATAAAAAATTAGATGTAAATATCAGATTGATTTCAGCAACTAATAAAAATGTTTATGAAGCTGTTAAGAGTGGAATTCTTCGAGAAGATTTTTTATATAGAATAAATGGAATTATTATTCAAGTTCCTCCTCTTCGAGAGCGTCCAGAGGATATTGAAAGTTTTATCCAATTTTTTGTTAGAAAATTTGAAATGGAATTAAAGAAAAAAATAGAATATATTGATGAAGAAACTATGAGTTTTTTAAAAAAATATCACTATCCAGGAAATATTAGAGAACTAAAAAATATAATTGAGCGTTTGATAGTATTGGCTGAGGGGTCTGTTATTCATTTTAAAAATGCAAAAAGATATTTGCAGAGTACAGAAGAAGAGGTAATTTCACAATCTTATGAAAATTTGCGAGATGCTAGAAACCAATTTGAAATGGAATTTATACGTTCTAAAATTAAAGAATGTAAAGGTAATTTATCTAAAGTAGCAGCTATTTTAGATATCAGCAAACGTCAGTTAAATAATAAAATATTGGAATATAATCTTAGAGAATGGATACAAGCATTTAAAAAATAATTCAGTTTTATTTATATAGAAATAAAATATGATTTAAAAAAATAAATTTACTTTTAAAAGAAAAAGTTAATATTATGAGAAGTTATTACATATTAAAAAAGACTAAGAAGCAGGAAATATATTTCCCAACTTGAGAAATATATTTCCTGCTTTTGATAAAATTTAGTATATTTTTTCTAATATTTAAATCAAAAACATGCCCTTTTTATTTGGCATGATAATTGCTTTATATTATCTTGAATACTTATACATAATATAAAGTAAAGGAGGAAAAATATGACTATAGCAAGAAAGCCTAAAATCTGGGAAGCATTAGTTCCTATTATAGGAATGGCAGTAATTATTGTTTACTCTATGCTTGTACTAAAGGTAGATCCACATATTCCTATTGTAATTTCAACTATTCTTGCAGGATTTATGGCAGCAAAAGTAGGTTGTAGTTGGGGTGAAATAAGAAGTGGAATGATTGAAAGTGTCTATAGAGCAGTAGAAGCTTTAATTATTGTTATGATTGTGGGAATGTTGATTGGCTCATGGGTTTTAGCAGGTTCTGTTCCAGCAATGATTTTTTATGGTTTAGAATTGATTTCACCAAAATTTTTTCTGCCCACTGGTTGTATTTTATGTGCAATTGTGTCTGTTGCAACAGGAAGTGCTTGGACTTCTGGAGGGACAATAGGAGTAGCTCTTATGGGAATTGGAACAGGTCTTGGAATCAATCCTGCACTCACAGCTGGAATGGTTATATCTGGAGCGTATTTTGGGGACAAGATTTCTCCTTTGTCAGACAGTACTAATGTTGCTGCTGCTACTGCAGAAACTGATTTGTACTTACATGTGAGATCAATGATGTATACAACTGTTCCAAGTTTTTTAATAGCACTTTTACTGTATCTGATTATTGGACTGAGATATAATACTTCGTCAATAAATTTGGAAAATATAAGATTGATAAAAGATGCTCTTTCTACAACTTTTGTTATCAGTCCATGGTTATTGATACCTCCAATAGTAGTATTGATAACTGCTGTAAAAAAAATTCCTGCTATTCCTTCACTATTGCTTGCAACAACAGTTGGTGGTATACTTGCTATGATTTTTCAAAAGGCAACTCTTGTAGATGTTTTAGATGTTTTGCAAAATGGATATGTAGGAGAAACTAATGTGGAGATTGTTAATAAACTGCTTACTCGAGGGGGAGTCAATGGAATGTTATGGACAATTTCTCTTATTATCTTTGCTTTATGCTTTGGAGGTATTTTGGAGAAAGCAAAATTTACTGAAGTAATTCTAGAAAAAGTAATAAAATATATTCATTCAGTTGGAAGCCTTGTGGCTACAACTATTGTTACTGGAATTCTTTGTGATTTTGTTCTTACAGATCAATATCTTGCAAATATCATTCCTGGAAGAATGTATTATAAAGTTTATGATGATATGGGTCTGGAAAGATATTATCTTTCTAGAACATTGGAAGATGGAGGTTCGCTTTGGTCACCTATGTTTCCATGGAATGGTTGTGGAGCGTATCAATCTGCCACTTTGGGAGTTTCAACTTTTTCTTATTTTCCTTATGCATTTTTAAATTTAATAAATCCAATTGTTTCCATTATTATGGCTTATTTAGGAATAGCAGTATTCAGAAAGAAGCTTCAAAATCAGAATATTGAAATTATTGAAGTAGAAAATTTAAATGAATTAGATGAAATTAGGAATAAAGCAGAATAAAAGAATAATCGGGGGAGTATTCATATATTTTTAACTGCATCTCTTTTTGATATTAACTTAGAGATGCAGTTGAACTAAAGATAGAAATTAGAAATAGAAGATATAGAGATAAGATAAAAAGGATTACTTCCTATTTTTCAAGAAGAAGTAATCCTTTTATTTTATCTTTCTATTCCATCTCTAGCCATGACACCTATATTATAATAGTGCTTTATTTCTTTCATTTCAGTAACTAAATCAGCTCGGTCAATAATTGCTTGAGGAGCATATCTTCCAGTAAGAACAAGTTCGACATTTTCAGGTTTCAATTCCATAAGAGCTAATATTTCATCTTCAGTAACTAGGTCAAAAAAATGAGCTACACAGATTTCATCTAATATGACAAGTTCAAAATCTCCACAAACAAGAGCTTCTTTAGCTCTTTTTAATCCAGCTTTAGCTTTTTCTATATCTATATGTTGTACATGCTCTTTGGAGATTATACAATTTTCTGTTCCAAATCTCTCTATAATAATATTATCCAATTTAGCAAATGTTCGAAGTTCTCCATATTCCTGCCCTTTCATAAATTGTCCAATATAAACATGATATCCATTTCCAAGTGCTCTTACAGCTAGTCCTAGAGCTGCAGTAGTTTTTCCTTTTCCGTTTCCTGTATAAACTTGAGTGTATCTTTTCATAATAATTCCTCCTTTGGAAAAATTTATGTTAAAAGCCTGCATGCCTAAAGAATATCATAAAAAAGAAGACATAACAAGAAATTATATTACTTTGACTTTTTGGAGGATAAATTATATAATTTTTAATATAAGTCTTTAAAAAGGAGTGATAAAAATGACTAGAGAAAAATATTTTAAAGATTTAAAAAAGAAAATTGATGAAATTTATTTAGACTTTAATAAATCAGGAAAAGAAAAGGCAACAGAGCTTGAAGAGATAAAAAAAATAATTTTAGAAGAAGACACAAGAGATGAATATTTTGAAGATCTGAAAAAGTATATTGAAATAAAACTTGAATCAATAGGAGTTCTATAAGAAGAAGGAGCAGACTGAAAATCACTAGGTCTGCTTTTTATTTGAAAAATAAAAAAGAAAGCTCCCAGTGAGAGAGCTTTTTATTTTAATATATTGCTTCTTGTTTGATTATTTTATTATATGCAACAATAACTTTACTCCATTTTTCAAATTTATTTTTTACAACTTCCAATGTAAGTCTTTCTTCAGAGAGTGCAATCAGATGAAAAAGAACAAATCCAGCTGTGTCAGCCCAATGAATATTATAACCTTTCAAATCAAAATTAAAGAATGTTTCTGTTAATTTATCTTTTATTTTTTTTGCTGAGTAGTCAGGAGAGTGATAATCTACATCAATGAGTTCTTCTCCCCAAATATTAGAAGTTAACTGCCATTTATATATAGATTTTTGCTCTATTTTTATAGTGTAGTAATCTTTTTCCTGCCAATCAGTGAATCTAACTTCAAATTCTTTCATTACAGTCATAATCCCACCTCCTGTTAATATTTATATACTTCATAAATTATGTTCTGTCAATTATAAATTTATAAATATTCAATATAGTAAAGGCATTATTTTTGCCAGAAATTTCTTAAAAATATAATAATAAAATAGTTAGGAAATCTTTTTACTGTAAAAAATATTTTTAATGGAATAAGTTTTTTTATATTCAAAAATTATTATAATAAACATTTAGATATTTTCTTTAGAAAATTTAAAAATAATTTCTTAGGGAGTGTGTTATTTCAGAATGAAAAAAAAAGGTTTATATTTTTAAGAAAAAGAGGTATTATATATAAGGGGAAATTGTCTATATATAGTTTAGTGATGAAAGGAAAATTGATGGATATAAGTGAAAAAATATCTCTAAATGCAAGAGAAATAATGAAAATTGAAATAGAGGAAGCTGGAGGGAATGAGGTATTTTTTAGGGGAATTCCAGATGAAAATGGAATAGTCACAGAAGTAGAAGTACTTGCAAGAGGAAATAAGTATTCTGTACCAGCAATAATAAAAGCAATGAAAAAAGGAGAGGTCTTGATTCATAATCATCCCTCTGGGTTTTTATACCCATCTGATGCAGATGTGGAAATAGCTTCTATGTATTCTAATAGAATGGCAGGAGCTTCATATATTGTAAATAATGGTTTGACAGATATCTATGTAATTGTAGAGCTTTTTTCAGATAATAATGTTAAGATAGATATAACACCATATTTTGAAAAAACAGGGTTATTATCTCAAACTTTCAAAGGATTTGAATATAGAGATGAGCAGTTACATATGGCAAAACATATAGAAAATGGGTTAAATGATGAAAAAAAAGTAATAGTTGAAGCTGGAACTGGAACTGGAAAGACTTTGGCTTATCTTATTCCAAGTGTAGAATGGGCTATTAAAAATAAAAAAAGAGTAGTAATTTCAACTAATACAATAAATCTTCAAGAGCAACTTTTAAATAAAGATATTCCAATAGCTAAAAAAGTAGTACAGGGAGATTTCAGATATATTCTTGTAAAAGGAAGGGGAAATTATCTTTGCAATAGAAAATATTTTAATCTTGCTTTGGGAGAAAATGTAAACTTTGAAGAATTTTCAAACTCACAAAAAACACAGTTTAAGGAGATAATAATCTGGGGAAAAAAGACTGAAAAAGGAGATAAATCTGAACTTCCTTTTGAAGTAGACAACAGTGTATGGGAATTATTTCAAAGTGAAACAGATATTTGTGCAGGAGCAAAGTGTCCATATAAAGGAGAATGTTTTTTCTTAAAATCTCGTGAAGAAAAGAAAAATGCAGATATACTTATAACAAATCATCATATGTATTTCTCTGATTTAGCTATCAGAAAGGAAATAGGATTTAATACAGAGTATTCAATACTTCCAGAATATGGGTTAGTAGTATTTGATGAGGCACATAATATAGAAAAAGTTGCAAGGGATTATTTTTCTTATGAAGCTTCAAAGTATAGTTTTACAAAGATAATGAATCAAATATTTGCAACAGAAGGAAAGAAAAAAAATACAGGAAGTCTGGATATATTATTGAATTATATAAAAAATACATCTTTAGATAGTAGAAATATTTTAGAAAAAGAAATTAAAGAGATAAAAATAAAACATAAATCTTTATTTTTAGAAGGAAGAGAATATTTTAACCATATAATAGAAGTATTTTCAAAAGGGCAAATGGGAACATTTACATTTAGAGCTAAAAAAGAAGAAATGGAACATTCTCCTTTTCTTAGCAGTCTTATTGATTTCAGAGAAAAATTTACTTCTGAGTATAATTCATATATGAGAAAAGTAAGAAGTTTAATAAAAGAAATAAGAGATGAAGAAGATGAACAGGGAACTATAAATGATTTTATAAAGTATACAGACAGGCTGGAAAACTTTTTCAATAATTTTAGATTTATAAATGATTTTGATGATGAAGAGTTTATCTATTGGATAGAAGTAAACAGCAGAAAAAGTAATTCAAAACTTGTTGCTACACCTCTTAAAATAGATAATGAACTTCAGAAAAATCTATATATTAATTTAAAGCAGATAATATTTACATCTGCAACTATTGCTATAGGGAGTGATTTTTCATATTTTAAAGAATCTATAGGACTGGAGGAAGATACACTGGATAAAGTTATACATTCTCCATTTGACTATGATAAACAGATGAAAGTATATATCCCAGATGATATTCCTAATCCTTCTGATAGAAATTTTGTAGATGAAATTTCAGAATTTCTGAAAGCTTTATTAATCAAATCAAAAGGAAAGACTTTTGTCTTGTTTACCTCATATTCAGCATTAAATTATGTTTATTATTTGCTGAGAGATGATTTAGAAGCTAATGGAATAGAACTATATATTCATGGAATGGCACCAAGAACTCACTTGGTAAATATGTATATAAATGGTAGAAATCCTGTTCTTTTTGGAACAGACTCTTTTTGGGAGGGTGTAGATATAAAGGGAAAACAATTAAGTTCAGTAATAATAGTAAAGCTTCCTTTTAAAGTTCCAAGCGACCCTGTAACTGAAGCTATAATAGAAAATATAACAGCTCAAGGGAAAAACTCTTTTATAGAATATCAGATACCAGAGGCTGTAATAAAATTCAAGCAGGGAATAGGACGTTTGATAAGAAGTAAAACCGATCATGGAACTGTTACTATATTGGATAATAGAGTTATTAATAAGAGGTATGGAAAATATTTTATGGAATCTATTCCAACTAGAAATATTAGAATTGTGGGAAAATCGGCTGTCTTAAAAGATATAGAAGCTGACATCAAAGGTGGTTACAATGAAGAAATTTAATTTATTTGGCTTGAAATTTATGTTTGAAATAAAAAAAAGTGATAGAAATGATGCAGAGATATATTCGAGCTCATACAGTTTAAGAGAAAAAGTTTTATATCTTGTTCTTGTAATGTTTGTTATTGCTTTTAGTTCAAAGATATCACTACTGTCACGTAATAATAATTACAAAGTAGGAGATGTGGTAATTTCAGATATATATGCTCCTAAAACTATAGTTTTTAGAGATCAAAGTGCCAAAGAAAAAATAATAGAGGAAATGATATTAAAATCAGGAAAAGAATATATTTATTCTGCTGATGCAGGAAGAATATACCTTGAAACTTTTGATGATTTTTTTAATGACATTTATTCTATGAAAGAAAAAGATCATAATGAAATAGACTTTAAAAGTTTAGAGAAAAATACTGGTAGAAAAATATCTGAAAATATGATACAAGAAATACTTCGTTTAGATGTAAAAGAGATAAAAAAATTACAAAAGGAAACAAGAAGTTTTCTGGAAGCTCTTTATGAGAACGGAATTGTACAGGAAAAATCAATTATTAAGTATAATTCTCCATATGATGAGAAAATAAAAAAACTTCCAGAGTTGAGAAAGCAAGTAGTTGAAACATTTGTAACTCCAAATTACATCTATGATGAAGAGAAAACTAAAAGATCTCTACAAGAAAAAGTTTCTCAAATAAATGATCAATATATAGAAATCAAAGCAGGAACATTAGTAGGAAAAAAAGGTGAAATTCTTAATGAAAGAAGAATAAAAATTTTAGAGGCTTGTGGGGTGTACTCTTATAAAAGGAGTACAGCTATAATACTGGCTAATCTTACATATCTTTTTATAATAGCCACATTATTTTATACAGTGATATTTAATAAATGCAAAAAGGAAATATTAAATAAAAGTTATTATAGAAGTGTTTTTTTAATAATAACAGCATTTTTCTTAATATTTAGATTTATAAATAATGATTTGATTTATCTGGTACCTATTGATACAGCATTATTTTTATTGATATTATTGACAAATACAAGGTATGCAACTCTCATGTTTTCATTTATGATGATGTTTTTGCTGCCTATTATTGACTATGACCTTATGTTCCTTGTGGTATATGTAGCTTCTTTGTCATTTGGAGCATACTTGGTAAAAAAAGTAAATACAAGGGCAGGATTAATAGCTGTAGGAATTCAGCTTTCTATTTTGAAAATAGCATTGTTCCTTTTATTAAGTGCATTTTCTCAGGTGGAAACATTTGGAGCAGCTTTAAAATCAGGTGAAATGGTATTAGCTGGATTGATTTCAGGAATGATAACAATAGCTCTTTTACCTTATTTTGAAAAGACATTTAATATACTAACTCTTTTCAAATTATTGGAGTTAGGAGATCTTTCTCACCCATTATTGAAAAAATTATCTATGGAAGCACCAGGGACATTTCATCATTCTATGATGGTTGCAACTTTATCTGAAAATGCAGCAACAGCAATAGGAGCAAATGCAATTTTTACAAGAGTAGCTTCCTATTATCACGATATAGGTAAATGTAAAAGACCAAAATTTTATGTAGAAAATCAACAGAATGGAGAAAATCCACATAATAAAGTTTCGCCATTTATGAGTAATTTAATAATAACATCTCATACAAA
>OGZE01000419.1_pt1 | contig 32794 bp, 25 predicted proteins | sample 1576731 | NCBI WGS metagenome assembly OGZE01 (sample SAMEA3541503, study PRJEB24748) | human gut metagenome | biome: human gut; feature: human-associated habitat; material: faeces | place: China | collected 2012 | reverse complement strand
GCAACCCTCTCCGCCTTGTTTGAAGATATTCCCCAAAAACAGACCTGCCTTGCGGCAGGTCTGTTTTTTTGAAAAATAAAATAAATATCTTGCACTAAAACATTTGTAGTATTATAATAATTATACTAAAATAAATATAATATAATAAAATTGCAGTAAAAATTTAGAAGCTAAAAGTTAAGTTTTGCCTTCTAAAACTTTTAGGAGGTGATTCCCATAACCGATAAGATCAATGAAGATGGCATAATGAACAGCGATCCTGCTTGTCATAATGACGCTTCCCTCAAAGGTTTACTGCAGGAATGTCCTATCTGCGGCAAAGAATTTTCGTGTAACAAAAGCTACCACGTTTACACCGCTTTGGCAGGACGCCGACGCCAGTATTATTGCAGCTACCATTGCTTTAAGCAGCGTCCCAACCCTAAAACAAAATTATAATAGCAGATAAAAACACCATTCAAATCAGCAGGTCTGATCTGAATGGTGTTTTTGTTTTTGCTGAAAGTTAATAATTAAGGCCCGACCCGGCTGTCGCTTTCGAGCGGCAGCTTTTTGATTACAGCGATTTGTGGCCTTTTGCAAGACTTGGCAAAACTATGACATATATAAAAACAAAATATGTCTTGCGGGGGGGGACAAATGTGATAATATAATGAAAATCATCGACAAGCATACTATTAAATATAAGGGTTAATAAATTATCAACACAGAAATTAATTAAAGTATCACGAATGGACGACTGAATTAATACCTGATAAGTATGGTTTTCGTCAGGATGTGTTAACCCTCTATCCTGATTGAAAATATTTTCCCCAAGGTGCCGCTTTGCGTTTAAAGCAAAGCGGCAAAAGCAGCAGAGTGCTGCCGTCATGGCCAGTAGGCAGTGAAATCAGCACTGCTTTGAGTAGGGTCATGGTTTTAAGGATCGTTTTTGGACAGGAACAAAATCAGCGTTCCTGTTTAAAATATTATTTTCAAACAACCCCTTTGATTATCGGGGAGCAAAAATCTGCGCGAAAAAGCTTAAGAAAGGAGTGGAGGCAGAAAGCCAGAGCCAGGCAGTTTTTATTAAATGCAAGGCAGCGCTGCGTGACAGCGCCTATAAAAATTTAAAAAATGATGATGAAGGAGTGAGACAGTTGTCCAGATCAAAAAAATATGAATTAGAAAGAAAGATCCTGATTTTTTTAAGCAGCGGCTTATTTGCGATTTCAGGTTTTTGCGCCAGTGATGTGCAGGCCGCAGCCGTTTTTGCAGATGGAACAGGGACCAATGCGACAGTTGCCGGTGTAGGTAACAATGCCAGCGGCGAAAATACTACTGCTGTTGGTTATGCCAATCACGCCGTGTTAGATGGCAGCAATGCCATTGGTTCAGAAAATCAGGCTCTGGCCGAGGATTCTAACGCCATCGGCAGCAACAACAACACCTATGCCGATGATTCTAACGCTATCGGCAGCGGCAATATCACTAATGGTGTCGGCTCCAGCGCTATTGGCAAGGATAATATCGCCAATGGCCTGTCCAGTAACGCCTTTGGCGCCAATAACACAGCACAGCAGGAAAATGCCAATGCTTTTGGTACCGGTAATCTAGCGGATGGGCTTGGTGCCAGCGCCTTTGGTTATTTGAATAATGTCAAGGGTAATGAATCTGTAGCGTTTGGCTTTACCAACACTATTTCGGCAGCAGAGGCTGTGGCGTTGGGCCGAAATAACGAGGTGATCGCGACCGGGGGCAGTGCGATCGGTAATAATAATCAGGCCATGGCCATGTATTCTACCGCTATCGGTAACGATAACTATGCTATCGGCGAAAACTCCAGCGCTATTGGCCTTGGTAACAATATTACAGCTAACGACGCTACGGCACTGGGCAATAAGAATACTGTTTCTGGCATTTCGGCGGGCGCTGTTGGCATCAGCAATACTGTCAGCGGCCAAAATGCCCAGGCCTTTGGCTATTTGAACGAAGTGACAGCAGAAGACGCCCAGGCTTTCGGCGCGCAGAACAAAGCGACGGAACGCTATGCCAGCGCTTTTGGCCATGAAAATGAAGCCAGTGCCTATGCCGGCAGTGCGTTGGGTGTTAAAAACGTGGTGACCAGCAATTTCAGTTCGGCAGTTGGTTATGATAACAAAGCTTCCAATTATCTGGCCAATGCCATTGGTACCTCCAATGTGGCGGCTGGTGCTTATTCTAACGCTTACGGCGTTTATAACGAAGCCAATGCCAATTATGCCAACGCTTTTGGCTATGGTAATATCGTTGATGGCGAGCATACTATCGCCAGTGGTTACAATAATAACATCAGCGGTGATTTTGCCAGCGCCGTAGGCGCTGAGAATACGGTGAGCGCTATCCGCAGTGCTGCCGTAGGTTCCAATAATACTGTCAGCGGCGAAATCAGCAATGCTTTTGGCTATAATAACACTGCCAGCGGCAATTATACCAATGCTTTTGGTTATAATAACCAGGCTCTGGCCTTTGCCTCTTCGGCCATTGGCTACCAAAATACGGCTACTGCGGGCGCTGTTTCGGCTAGTGCCGTTGGTCGTTCTAACGAAGTTAGCAACGAATATGCCAATGCCTTTGGCTCGTTAAATAAGGCGTCCGGCTCGTCCTCCAGCGCTTTTGGCGTTAGGAATGATGCCTCAGGTTCTTTTGCCAGCGCCCTGGGTTACCAGAATACAACTGCGGGCTATCTGGGCAGCGCTATTGGCGCCAGTAATAACGCTTCTGCTAACTATGCCAGTGCTTTGGGCTATGGCAATGCGGCTTCCGGCTACGTTAGCAGCGCTCTGGGCGGTATGAACAAGGCTACGGGCAGTTATGGCAGTGCCGTAGGCTACAATAATACTGCTTCCGGTACTAAATCCAATGCTTTGGGTAATGAAAATACAGCTTCGGAAGAATATGCCAACGCTTTCGGTGCCGGTAATAAAGCTACCGGTTATGCGGCCAGCGCTATTGGCAACAATAATCAGGTCAGTGCTGATTTTGCGAGCGCCTTCGGGCACAGCAATAATATCAGCGGTTATGTATCTAATGCTTTGGGATACGACAATGCCGTCAGCGGTGAATACTCCACGGCGGTGGGGCTTTTCAACAATGTGGGCGGCAATGCGTCCAACGCTTTTGGTTATGGCAATAATATAGCAGCCAATGGCAGCTCCGCTGTTGGTAACGGCAATACCATCAGTACCGGCGCGGATAATTCCTTTGCGCTGGGTAATGATACCAGCGTCACTCTGGCAGACAGCGTCGCCCTCGGCAGCAATTCCGTAGCGGCGGCCATCAACAGCGTTACCGGTAACAGCAGCTATACAAAATGGGCAGGTGTCAGCGACGTAGCAGGTGTGGTCAGCGTAGGCAAAGCTGGCGCTACTCGCCAGATACAAAACGTAGCGGCGGGACAGGTCAGTGCCACCTCTACCGATGCGGTCAACGGCAGCCAGTTGTATGAAGTAGCGCAGAAAGCGTCGCAGCAGGCCACTGTTTCGGCAGGCGACAGCAACGTCGTTGTTACTTCAACTACCAACTCCTCCGGTGGCACTGATTATGAAGTGAAGCTGGCTGATGAGCTGCAGATCGGTACGGGCGTCAATGTCGATGGCACTGGCGACGGCAAGATCGACGTCGGTAATGGCAATGTAGTCATCGACGGTAGCGACGGCTCGGTTACGGCTGGCGGCGTTACCATCAATAAAGATGATGAAGGCACCATCAACGGCCTGACCAACACTACCTGGGACCCTGACAATTATGTTTCCGGGCAGGCAGCTACCGAAGATCAGCTGAAAGCTATCCACGATAAAGCAGCCGAAGCGGCTGAGCTGGCAGCTAAACATACCACGCTCGCTGCCGTTGATAATAATATCCTGATCGAAAAAAGCACTAACGCCGATGGTGGCGACCATCACGAGCTGAAGCTGAACGACGTGGTCGAGATCGGCAGCGGTGCCAACAAAGTCACTATCGACGGCGATAACGGTACTATCAGTACGGGCAACGTCAATATCAATGGTACCAACGGCAAGATCACTGCCGATAAGATCACCATCGACGGTGGTGCCGGCACTGTCGGTGGGCTGACCAACACTACCTGGGACGCAGATAATTATGTCTCCGGGCAAGCGGCCAGCGAAGACCAGCTTAAAACAGTGTATGATACTGCTGTTAAATATGACGTAGACAGCGGCGGCAACATCAATACCGGCAAAATCACCCTGGAAGGCAGCAGCGGCACTACTATCGGCAACGTAGCGGCGGGTGAAGTAAGCGCCACCTCGATGGATGCCGTCAACGGCAGCCAGCTGTACCAGGTCAAACAGGACATCAATAATATCCATCAGGATATCACCAAGCTGGGTGACGAGATCGATACTGTCGGCGCTTTGTCGGCAGCGATGGCCGGGTTGCACCCCCGCTTTCAGGATGGCAATAAAGGCGAGCTGGCCATGGCCTACGGCGGTTATGGCGGTAAAAGCGCGCTGGCGGTAGGCGGATTCTACGCCCCTAACGAAAAAGTAATGTTCTCGCTGGGGCTGGGCGTTTCGGAAGGCGGCAGCAAAATGGGCAACTTTGGTGTCAATTTTGCTTTAGACCGTTCTAACAACCGCAAAAACGCACCGCGTGATATCGTTTATACCCGTAAGGAAGTTGATAAGTCATTAGAAGCACAAGACCAGAAACTGCAACTGCTGCTGGCTAAATTAGAAGAACAAAGCCAGGAAATCGCCAGATTGAAGGCCAAGGTCGAAAACGAATAACACACAATAAAAACTGTAGTAAGAAATATTAAAGTAAACCCTCCCGGAGCAGCGTGTCTGTACTGGGAGGGTTTACTTTTTTATAAAACTGCGGGCAAATAAATAGTACCATTCAAAAATATACTGCCTGATCTTCGAGGTGCTTTTATTTGCTGTGAAATGTAATAATGAAAATTCTGCACAGCTGTCGCTTGAGAGCGGCAGCTTTTTTGATTGCAGCAGGTCAGTAATCTTTTGCAAGACTTGGCAAAACTATGACATACATAAAAACAAAATATGTCTTGCGGGGGGGACAAATATGTTAGTATAATAAAAATCATCTATAAGCATACTATTAAATATAAGGGTTAATAAATTATCAATAGAGGAATTAATTAAAACATTGCGAATGAACGGCTGAATCAATACTGGATAAGTATGGTTTTCGTCAGGATGTGTTAACCCTCTATCCTGATTGAAAATATTTTCCCCAGGTTGCCGCTTTGCGATGCAAGCAAGGCGGCAACAGCAGCAAAGTACAGCCGTTACGGAGCGACTGGCAATAAAAGCAGCAATTCTTTGAGTTATAGGTAAGGTCTTAATGATCGTTTTTAGACAGGAACAAAATCAGTGCTTCTGTTTAAAATATTATTTTTAAACAACCCCTTTTTGCGACCGGGGGCTTAAAATCGGTGCGAACAGTTTAAGAAAGGAGTGGTGGCATAAAGCCGGGGCAAAACAGCTTTTATTTTAAACGCAAGGCAATGCTGGATTGCAGCAGCGCCGATAGAAAGTAAAAAGTGATGATGAAGGAGTGAGAACATTGTCCAGATCTAAAGAATACACATTAGAAAAAAAAATCATGATTTTTTTAAGCAGCGGCTTATTTGCGATTACGGGATTTTGTGCCGGTGATGTGCAGGCCGCAGCCGTTTTTGCGGATGGAACGGGCACTGATTCGACCGTTGCCGGCGTGGGTAACGATGCCAGCGGCGACAATGCTACTGCTGTCGGCTATAAAAATACGGCTACTGCCAGCGCTGTTTCTGCCAGCGCCTTTGGTAACTCAAACGACGTAAGCAATGAATACGCCAATGCTTTTGGCATATATAACAAGGCTTCAGACAATTATGCCAGTGCTTTTGGTGCTAGAAATAATGCTACAGGGTCTTCCGCCAGCGCCTTTGGCTACAGCAACACCGCCAGTGGCAGCTCTGCCAGTGCTTTTGGCTATCAAAACCAGGCCTTGGACTATAGCAGTAATGCCATGGGTAATATGAATATCGCTTCCGGCGGTTATGCCAATGCTATGGGTTATGGAAATATGGCTTCCGGCTATGGCAGCAACGCTGTCGGCAGCTCTAACACCGCTTCCAACAACCATACCGTCGCTTTTGGCAAGAACAACACCGCCAATGCCAGCAGTGCCGCTGCTTTTGGCAGCCAAAACCAGGCTTTGAACGAAACAGCTACTGCTTTTGGTGTGAATAATAAAGCCAGCGGCTATGGGTCCACCGCTTTTGGTGTTGATAACCAGGCCACGGACCGCTTTAACAGCGCCTTCGGCTACAGCAATAACGCCAGCGGTTATATTTCGACCGCTATTGGTTATGATAACGAGGCCACCGGGGTCTATACTACTGCGGTAGGGCTTTTAAACACCGCCAGCGCCAAATCGGCCAACGCTTTTGGCTATGGCAACCTGGCCAGCGGGATCGAGTCCAATGCTTTCGGCGTGGGCAATAAAGCGCAGGCACAGGGCAGCAGCGCCGTGGGTAATAACAACAACATCAGCAGCAGCGCTACCGACTCCGTCGCCCTGGGCAACGATATTGAGATCACTCTGGAAAACAGCGTCGCCCTGGGTAGCAACTCTGTTGCGACTGCCATCAACAGCGTCACCGGCAACAGCAATTATACTAAATGGGCCGGCGTCAACGACGTAGTAGGTGTGGTCAGCGTAGGTAAAGCTGGTGCCACCAAGCAGATCCAAAACGTAGCGGCAGGCGAAGTAAGCGCCACCTCTACCGACGCAGTCAACGGCAGCCAGCTGTACGCTGTGCAGCAGCAATTGGCAGGCCAGCAGCCCACCGTCGTCGCCGGGGATAACAATGTTGTGGTAACGCCCACCACCAACTCCTCGGGCGGCACCGAATACGAAGTCAAGCTGGCAGATGACCTGACTATCGGCACCGAGGTCACTATCGAAGGCACCGGTGACGGCAAGATCGACGTCGGCAACGGCAAAGTAGTCATCGACGGCAGCGACAGTTCGGTCACGGCTGGCGGCGTCACTATCAATAAAGATGATGAAGGAACCATCAACGGACTTACCAATACTACCTGGGACCCGGATAACTATGTTTCCGGTCAGGCGGCTACCGAAGACCAGCTGAAGGCTATCCATGATAAAGCAGCCGAAGCGGTGGAACAGGCAGCCCGGCATACTACTATCTCTACCGGTGATAATAATATCGTACTGGCTACAACCACCAACGCAGCTGGTGGCGATCACCACGAACTGAAGCTGAACGACGTAGTCGAGATCGGCAGCGGTGCTAACAAAGTCACTGTTGACGGCAACAACGGCACTATAAGCACAGGCAACGTCAACATCAATGGCACCAACGGTAAGATCACTGCCGATAATATCACCATCGACGGCGGCGCCGGCACTATCGGCGGACTGACCAATACCACCTGGGACGCCAACAACCATGTCTCCGGGCAAGCAGCCACCGAAGACCAGCTTAAAGTTGTGCATGACAGCGCTGTTAAATACGACGTAGACAGCGGTGGCAACATCAATAAAAACAAAATCACCCTGGAAGGCAGCAGTGGCACTACTATCGGCAACGTAGCGGCAGGCGAAGTAAGCGCCACTTCTATGGACGCCGTCAACGGCAGCCAGTTGTACCAGGTAAAACAGGATATCAGCAGCATCAATCACGATATCACTAAGCTGGGCGACGAGATCGATACTGTCGGCGCGCTGTCGGCAGCAATGGCAGGCCTGCACCCGCGTTTCCAGGATGGCAATAAAGGCGAGCTGGCCATGGCCTACGGCGGCTACGGCGGCAAAAGTGCTTTGGCAGTAGGCGGCTTCTACGCCCCTAACGAAAAAGTAATGTTCTCGCTGGGCCTGGGCATGTCGGAAGGCGGCAGCAAAATGGGCAACTTTGGCGTCAACTTTGCTTTAGACCGCTCTAACAACCGCAAAGCCGAGCCGCGCGACATACTCTATACTCGCAAGGAAGTTGATCAGTCACTGGCAGAGCAGGATGCAAAGATCAAGCTGCTGCTGGCTAAACTGGAAGAGCATAGCCAGGAAATGGAAAAACAAAGACGCGAGATCGAATACCTGAGAGCACAAGTAAAAAACTAAATAGTTAAAATAACAAACTTGCCCCGGCCTCTAAAGCCGGGGCAAACTTTTTGTACACACAGCACACCCCCTTCCGAAGCAGCGGCAGGGGGTATTAAAAGCACTGCCAAAAACTATAAAATTATAAAATCGATTGCATAAAAGTCAATGAACTGCACTGCATATTTTTTTTGCTACGGGCATTTTGGTGGTAAGTTTTTGAGCAGTGCTGCTACCGCTGGCTTCGGCGGCTGGCAAAACGTAAGGGCAATAATGCAGCCAGGCTGCGTCCTTAAAAAAGTTTTTGTATGTCTTGTGGGGGGGTACAACGGTGCTATAATTAAAACAAGTATTGATATAGACGAAAAATACCAACTATAACGACAGTAATATCGCCATGGGCAAAAGCTTGCGGCAAACAAAAGCCAGCAGCGAAGCTTTACAACCAGATGGCCCTTGCCACAGTGGCTGGTAGAAAGAGGGTGTACCCTTTGTGTAAGCCGTATGATCAAAATATGAAAAAGTTATCGACAGTAGTCGCTTTATCACTGGTAGCACTGCTGCTGTGCTACTATCTGTTCACCATGATGCACAGCTGCGAGATCGCAAATCAGATCAGAGAGGCCGGTGATTACCACTATCCCGTCCTGACTGCCGTAGGCAAAGTAAATATTGGTATCGTGGGCATGCAGAACCTGGCCGAGCGGCTGACCTATGTGCACACTCCTGAAGTAGTAGAAAACGTACGCCAGCACTATGGCGTTATCGACGCCACCATCAGTAAAAATCTTGACTTTATTGCAGATAGCTATACCGGCCAGCAAAATAACGCCATCAGGCTCAAAAGCATTTACCGCGAGCTGTATGCCGACGAACAGCAGCTTTTTGCCCTGTGCGCCCAGCCCGATGTAACAAACGCAGTCATCACCACCTTTGTCCACAATCATATCGATCCTAAAATCAACAGTATGAAAGGCATCATTGCGGGTATGGAGCAAGACTCTCAAAGCAAATTTGCCGGCTTCATCCAACTGGCGGACGGAGATAATAAAAAGATGCGCGTTTTCTCCAGTCTGCTTATTGGAGCTGTGCTGCTGGCCATGGGCTTTTACCTGCACATTTTACGGCTCAAAGATAAACGTGAGCGCGAACTGCGCGACGCCATGCAGCAAGTGCTTGAAAACGCCCAAAGCGCTAACGACGCAAAATCCCTGTTCCTTTCCAGTATGAGCCACGATATCCGCACTCCTATGAACGCCATCATCGGCATGACCGCCATCGCCGAGCTGAACCTGCGCGACAGCGCTAAAGTCAAAGATTGTCTGGGCAAGATCTCTGCCAGCTCCAAGCATCTGCTTGATCTTATCAACGATATTTTGGATATGAGTAAGATCGAAAGCGGCAAGATAGCTCTGAGCAGCGAAGCCTTTAGCCTGTCCGAACAGATCACCGGCTTGATCAATATGCTGCAACCTCAATTCCAGGCCAAAAACTTAAACTTCAAGGCCAGCGTCAGCGGCATCGAGCACGAAAACATCATCGGCGACACTCTGCGGCTTAATCAGGTACTCATCAATATCATCAGCAACGCCATCAAATTTACGCCCGCAGAAGGGTGCATAACCTTGCAGATAACCGAGCTGCCCTCCCAGTACGGCGGCTATGGTACCTATCGCTTCACCGTCAGCGACACCGGCATGGGCATGGCACCCGAATTTTTAGAGCGCATCTTCGACCCCTTTGAACGGGCGATCACCTCCCGTGTCAGCAAAATAGAAGGCACTGGGCTGGGCATGACCATCGTCAAAAGTATCGTTGATATGATGAACGGTCAGATAACCGTGACCAGCCAGCTGGAGCAGGGCAGTACCTTTGAAGTAACATTGCACTTTAAATTACAGGAAGAAGCCGAAAGCGTTAGCTTCGACTTCAGTTCACTGCGCGCCACCAAAGCGCTGGTAGTAGACGACGATGCCGACTCCTGCGCCTATGCCGCCCAGATACTGTCAGACATTGGTATGTGCAGCGAAAGCACGTGCAGCGGTGCCGAGGCCGTAACCAAAGCCGTAGCCGCCCACGCTGACGGCAGCGATTACCAAATGTTCATCGTCGATTGGAAAATGCCCGGCATGGATGGTCTTGAAACTATCCGCCGCATCCGTACCGTCGTCGGCGACAAGCTGCCCGTCATTATCCTCAGCGCTTACGACTGGAGCGAGATCGAAGCCGAAGCCCAGGACGCAGGTGTAACTGCCTTTTTAAGCAAGCCCCTGTTCCGCTCCAACCTTTACTACGTCATCAACAGCATCATCATGGGCGTGCAAACTGAGGAGCCTGCCGGCGAAACTGAACCTAAAGTTTTTGCGGGCCGCGTGCTGCTGGCCGAAGATAACGCCATCAATATGGAGATCGCCGCAGAATTTATCAAACTGTGCGGCGGCGAGGCAGAAATGGCCTGGGACGGCAGCGAAGCTGTAAGCATGGTCACAGCGGCCGCCGATGGCTACTATGACCTGATCTTTATGGATATCCAGATGCCCAGGCTGGACGGCTACGAAGCAACACGCAAGCTGCGTCAATTGGAACAGCAGCAGGGACGCAGCCATACGCCTATCGTCGCCATGTCGGCCAACGCCTTTGCCGAAGATGTGGACAAGGCCTATGAGGCGGGGATGGATGGCTACATCTCCAAACCCATCACCCTCGGCGAAGTGCGGCAGTATTTGCAGCGCTACAGCCAGCAAACCTAAAAAGCTTGCCCGGCAGCTTTAAAAATAGCAAAAAATACAACAGCCACTATGAAGTACACTTCATAGTGGCTGTTTTTTTGCCCTATTTCGATTAAGGAAGGTTAGGATGATCTACTATATCCTGTAATTCCTCGGCAGTTGGTGTATTGGCATTGATGCCATAGTTCTTGCTGCCAGCATTTTGTCCTTTTCCCCAGGTTATGGCTACATAATAGGAAAAACGATCACGGCCTTCTACACCCTTAATGATTTTAGGCTTGTTAAATCCTTGTTCTTCACACCACTCGCAAAATTTTGTCCAATCCATAGGTAACATCTCCTTTCTGCAAAATTACAGAAACCAGCTTTCTGTTAGCTTTATTATAGGTTCACCCCTATCTACGATGGTGGAAAGCAAAATATTTTATACCAAGTTACTTTTGCTGCCTAAAAGTGCTGTAAGTGCCAAGGGAAGCGCAAGACCTCGACCGGAAATATTATTTCTAGCCGCAGTGTCTTGCGGGGGGGTACAAACGTGCTATAATGATTTCGAATATTGCTTACATAAATATTTTTTACTTGTATTTTCAAAAATAACAAATAATTCACTTAAAACACTTGAATAACATGAAAGTTATTATTTAAAAAGTTGGGAAGTGAAAAAGTGTACGATGAAAAAAGCCTGCAGGGCATCGGTACTAAAATCAAGCTGCTGCGTACTCTGCGTAGGGTAAGCCAGCAGCAGCTGGCTAAGCAGCTGGGCATCAGTCAGACTCACATGAGCAATATCGAAGGTGGGCGGGTCTCTGTAAACTTGCGTCTGTTGATGCGCATAGCCAATTTGTTTGCGTGCAGGCTGGATGACATCATCAGCGGTGACTTTAACACCGAGGGGGAAGCAGCAGCCGGTGCAGTACCGGAAGAGGGTTATAGCGCCGACGAGGTGCGTCTGCTGCTAAAAATGTTGCAGCTAGCCAAAAGTAAATAGCCAAGTCAGTGGCTACTGGGCACAAGCGCAGCAGCCGCTATAAAATATTAAAAATAGCAAAAAATAGGAGTGTGGATGATGAAAAAACGAGAAAAATTACTGAGTAAAAAAGTACTGGCACTGGGGTTGACCAGTGCGCTGCTGGGCAGCGTAGGCTATGTGCTGCCTGCGGCGGCTGCTACTATCACGGTAGAAACCACAGAGCAATATAATAATTTGGGTTCGAATGAAAAAGATAGCATCAGCAATGTGGTACCAGTGGGCAGCTATACCAATAATGAGGTGACTATCGGCACGGTTGGCGGTGGTGAAAACAACCCCCTCATCGGCAGCAGCGACTATGTTCAGATGGTTTACGGCGGGTTTGCTGCCGGTAGCACCGAAGTCAGCAATAATAAGGTGACGGTGTACAGTGGTAAGATGGGTAATGTTGCGGGCGGGTATGGCAACGGTAGCGGCAACGTAACAGGCAATATAGTCACCATCAGCGGTAGTAGTAGCACTAAAGATGTTCGTGGCGGGTATTCTGGTAGCGGCAACGTAACAGGCAATATAGTCACCATCAGCGGTGGCATGGTCAGTAACGATGCTTTCGGCGGGTATGGCCGTGGTGAGGGCTTAGTAGAAGGCAACAGTGTCACCATCAGCGGTGGCACGGTCGCTGGCAATGCTTACGGCGGGAAGAGCAACAGTGGTATAGCAGAAAAGAACCATATTACCATCAGCGGTGGCACGGTCACAAAGGCTGTTTACGGCGGGTATTCTAGTACCGGCTTAGTAACAGGCAACACAGCTACTATCAGTGATGGCAATTTTACTGGGGGTATTTACGGTGGGGGTAGCTATACTGGCGATGTAACAGGCAACAAAGTTACTATCAGCGGCGGCACAGTGGCAGGAGATGTTTGTGGTGGTTATGGAAATAAGTCTGATTATACCGGCAACATCAATAATAACAGCATTACTATCAGCAGCGAAGGCGGCAGCAAGCCCACCTTTAACGCCAATACGGTGCTCTATGGTTGGTTTATAAAAGACGGTGGTGCCTCTGCCCAGACCAGCGGCAATACGCTGAACATCAAGACCAGCGGCCTTACGGTCAAAAACGTGGCCAATTTTGACACTTACAACTTTTACCTGCAAAGCGACACTACTACGAATGACGTACTACTGACCTTGACGGATGCCAATGGTACGGATATTAGCAATAGCAGTGTCAACGTGGGCATGGCAGGCAGCGCCAACGTCTTGCAGGTGGGCGACAGCGTGACATTGATGAAAAATGAGAACACTATCACGGCTAATAACGTCGCCTATGGCAAAATCACCCAGGGCGTCAGCCTGATATATGACTTTACAACTGCTTTGTCGGAAGATGGCAAGGAGCTTGTGACTACGATCAGCGAAGCCGCCACCGTTAGTACGGACACTAAATCGCCTGTGGAGACCCAGGTAGCGGCGGCAGCCTTCCTTAGTAGCGGCGCCGACCTGCTGGCTGGTCAGGGTATAGCCAGTGCCGTGGCAGTGGCAGGTACGGGGCAGGCCGACATTTTTGGCGCAATGGGCGGCGGCAATATGCGCTACAAAAGCGGCTCGTATGCCGACGTGCATGGCTGGAACCTGGCCCTGGGCGTAGGCAAAGCCGTAGCCAACAACAGCGGCAAGCTGACCTTTGGCCCCTTTGTGGAATACGGCCGGGGCAATTACACCAGCCATCTTGACAGCGGCGTGCGTGGCGACGGCACCACCAAGTATTACGGCCTGGGCGTGCTGGCCCGGCAGGATAACAAAAGCGGCGTCTACTACGAAGGCAGCCTGCGCTATGGCCGCCTGGACTCGGATTACGCCAGCAACGATATGGGAGCCGCCGGTGTCCGTTCCAGCTACGAAACCAGCAGCGCTTACTATGGCGCCCATTTGGCGCTGGGCAAAATAACCAAGCTGAATGACAAGGTTTATGCCGACATCTACACCAAGCTGATGTATAACCATCAGGGCGGCGACAGCGTGGCCCTGGGCGGCGAAGGCAACGGCGAGGTGTACAGCTTTGACAGTGTAAACAGCACCCGTGTACGGGCTGGTATTCGCTTGAGCAAGGATTACAACGTCCATAACACTGCTTATGCAGGCGTGGCCTACGAACACGAATTTGACAGCGAAGCAAGAGCTACAGTAAAAGGGCTTAGCACCCCGGCGCCCAGCATCAAAGGAAGCAGCGGTATGCTGGAGCTGGGCTACATTTTGCAGCCTAAGGGCGCTAACGATATGAGTATCGACATCGGCTTGCAGGGCTGGGCAGGCAAAAAGCAGGGCGTAAGCGGCAGCGTTAATTTTGTTTGGACGTTCTAAGTAAGCGCCGCTTAGGCATCGAGGCGCTGTTATATGTAAGCTGTTGCGCAGCATAGAACAGGATTGCCGAAAGCCCGCAGAAATAGCGATTGAATAATGAGCTATTTCTGTGAACCGCTATTTATATAAGTCACAAGCGTTAGCGCAGTGAATAAGCGTGACGGGACATTGAGACACTGTTAGTTGCAAGCGTAGCACAGCAAATAACAGGACTGTCGAAAGTTCGCAAATAGCGCGCCCGAACAGGAAGCGGTATTTGTGCAAGCCCGTTATAAAGTTAGTGCGACTGAATAGGGAGCAATATTTGTAATCCTATATTTATGCCGCTTAGGCATTACGGAAAACTATTTCTGATCCTGATTAAAGCACTAAAAAGACCGAACAGATTCGATGTTTGATCTGTTCGGTCTTTTATTTATTTTCCTGCTATGGCGTAAGCCAAAAGACGCAGGAAGCGGATAAGTTGTTTATATTTACTTAGCGATTTTCAAAGCTCCTTATTGTTTTTTAGTAGGGCCTGTGCCAGCTGGTTTAAGCAGTTGGTAAGCTTATCCAGCCTTTGCTCCATACGCAGCAGCAGGTACCAGCTCAGCACCATGGGGAAACCAAAGTTGCCCACGGCGCTGAAGATTTCTTTGGTATCCACGGCGGTTAGGCCAGCACAGAAACGGTAACGGTTTTGATGCGGGCTTCTACAAACTCGCTGAGTGCTTCGCCACCGCTGGTGAGGACGTTGGCTTCGATGATTTTGGCAGCAGCTGCCTGGGCGTCGGCCAGGGTGACGCCGTCGCGCGGGTCACCGATGCTTAAAGTTTTTTTAGTGCCGTCGCTTTTGGTAAATACCAGTTCCAAAGTTTTTTCCATGTGTGTTCTCCTTCCTTTTGTTGGATTTGTGTGGGTCAAAGGGTTTAGTTATGTAGAATTGTCAACAACCTCATAGGTTGTATTTGCAAAAAATGATGGCAAATAAACTTTGTACGGTACAGGTGGTTTTTAGCGCATTTGGAACATTTGGCAAATGAGCGACAGGAGTTGCAAGCAAGCGGAGAACCTGTTTGAGGTATCGGCAAGGCGCTATGCAAAGCATAGCGTATTTAAATGGTTTTCACCTTACGATGCCGAGTTTTCCGGAGCGCGGGCAACGACTGAAGCGCAATCCAAATTTCCAACCGCGCGAAAGATTTTTTGCCAAGCTTTTTTATAAAAAAAGCTTGATAGGGAAAGCAATACCCTACGAAAGAAATAATAAAACTACGAAAAAACTAAAACCTTACCCCTACCCAAAGTTTGAAAAAGCTTAGCCAGCGTTTTCAAGCGCCGCTTTTTCGGTAACATAAACGTTAACGATAGCGTGGCTCATCAACTCGCCGATTGCTTCGGCAACAGCGTAGCATTTGGCATCTTCGGCGTCCAAGCGGACACTGCCGATAGAGGTGCTTTTGGTTTGTGCAGCGCCAAGAGAGTTGACGCCGTTTTCTACTTCCAACGAAAGTTTATAGGAAGTTGGATTTTTGCTTACGGTCATATTTTCATCTCCTTTTTAAAATTTAAAATGTGTTTACTCCCTCGGCAATAATTATGGCTCTGACCTGACCTACGGTCACATGTCGCCTTAAATTATGTGCCTGCGGTCGTTTTATTTACTTACGGGTTTAGCAAACGGCTGGAGGGAGTTTTTTGTTTGCCCTTTTAGGGCATAATAAAGGGCTTTGCCCCGTATAACCTGTCCGCCGGGCTTCATCAGCCCGTCTCCGGGTGAGTCGCGCAGGTACCACAGGTCCCAGCGGGTTTCAGCGTCGCCGCTAAAGGGGCCGTAGCCGTCTATCAGCGCCGCTTCGCAGTGGGTCAGTATGTTCCATCGGTCGATGGGGATATTAAGCCCCTGCGCCAGTTGGGCGACCAGCTTGCCTGCGGCGTCTATTTGTTTAGCCGTGGGCGGGTAACTGCCAAATTCAGTATCGGTGCCGCTATGGGGCAGTGCTCCCTGGGCGCAGCACAGAGCGATACCGATAGCGCCGGTGTTGCGTTACCACGTATGGCTTTTAAGCTCGGTGAGCTGCGTGCAGGTTTGGTAAATGCTGCCGTCGGCGTCGATATTGAAATGGTAGTCATCGTATAGCTGGCCGTAGCGCCCGGCCGTCCAGTGCAGATAGATCTGCGTGATGCGGTTGCGCCCCAGGGCGGTGAGCCGTGAGAGGGCAGCTGCTGTTAAGAGCGGTGTTGATGATGTTTGCAGCTGCATAGTGTTGCTCCTTTCGAGGTTGAAGTTTTGAGGCGGCTTATATGGTGCGTCGTGGCCCCTCACTTTTATATGGCTTTTGGGACTCTGTTTTTTAACCTGCGGCGGCAATTTTTAAAAAAATATTTTTGGCGTTGTAAAATCACGTTTAAAAAGCGCTGCTAAAAATTATTTTTGTAAAGGGGTTAAAAATCGCCTTTTTAAAAGCCATATAAGAGTAGGGGGTATTATTTCTGACGTACTTAAGATGTCCAAAATCTTTAAAGCTTTTACATCGTAAGGGCTTGTTAAAATCTCTAAATCTTTTAAATCTGTACATCCTTCTCATGTATTTGTGATTTTGATTTTTAGGTAGAGATGTTAATAAAGGTTTTGCCGTACTAACTGTGTTAGCAGTAATACCTACACTAATTTAGCGAAAGCAGGTAGAAAAACATGAATGATCTTTTATCATCAAAGCAAAATCCTAAAACGGCGGGCAGCGATGTATTGAGCGCCCGTCTTTTGTATTTGGCGCTTAAATGTCCCTTGCTGCAAGGCGGCGTGTGCAGTGAAACTCCCAATGGAGCTAGAGGGCAGGCTGCCAGGGCAGAGCGGCCCCAGGTCGAGGACGATGCGTTGGTCGATCTGCGGATAGTTGTGCCTTATGGTTTGCGCCAGCAGGCTTTGGCCCAGCATATAAATTGCAGCGCTTTGTTCCGCAGGGCGCTTAGGCGCAGTTTGGTTGCCCGCCGCAGTGCGGGTGGGCGGTGTGAGTAGTGGGCAGTTTTGCCAAGATCGAGTCTGACTGGCTGGAGCCTCCGCAGCGGACGCCCAGTGTGCTGTATGGTTGCGAGCTGTGCGGCGAGAGCATCTGCGTGGGCGACGCTTTTTTAGAGATTGGCGGGCTGCGGCTGTGTACGGATTGTTTGGATGGTTTGAGCGCCAGGGAGATGGCGTTGGAGATTTTAAATAATAAGATCACCATTGCGGGTGAGAAGGGGTTGTTTTGATGACAGTGCTGGTTGCAGAGGAAGACGAATATGAGAAATGGGCCGAGACGGTGGCGTTGGCGCAGCAGGGCAATAAAAAGATGCTGGCTGTGATTTTGCAGGCTTTTGATGGAAAAATGCGTAAGATCGCGCACGCTAATGCGTTTAGGGATTTTGCCGAGGACGGCGAGCAGATCGAGCGGATTGCCGTGGTGAAGGCGCTGGAGAAGTGGGGCGAGCGGCAGGATTTTGCTAATTTGCCGGCGTTTATCGTGAGCAAGTTGTATACGGCCATGGGCACGGAGCGGAAGCGGCGGGAAAGGTATGGGCAGATGACTTGTGCTTACGAGGTTACGGGCAGTGGCGTCGGTGATTTTACCGATGAGGTGCTGACGGCTGATGCGGCGCAGACGGCTCGCAGTTATTTTGATGAGGAACGGCGGCAGCTGGAGTTTGACGAGGTGCTGGAGAAGCTGGAACTTTTGACGCCGAAGCAGGAGGAGCTGATTGAGCTGCGCTATTTGGAAGGCTGGAGCAATGGCGAACTGGCGCAGCGGTATGGGGTAAGCCCGGCGGCCATCAGAAGGGCTTGTGCCGCCTGCGTGAGCTGTTGAGCGACGACAAGGACGTGGCAGCGGGTGGTGTTGCGGCGCCTGACCATGTGACTATGTAGGGGATAGCGTATAGATACTGCGGGGGATTTAGGATCGGGGCGGGTTCGGCAAAGGCTGTTGGCGTTTGCGGCTGGGGCGGGTTGATGGGGTTGGCGGCAGGCTAGTGGTAGGTGGCAGGGCAAGGTGTGCGCAAGAATATTTACCATTGCTGTCAGAGTAGGTGTAGTAGGAAGCGGTGTGGTTGGTGGGAACGGCACTTGGTGCCGGGCTTGTGGAACCGGCAAGTGCCACAGAGTGTAAAAGCTTTGGCTCTGCGCCGCTATTTATGAAAGGAAGTGCTGATAAGTGGAAAAACCTTATGAACAGATACGCAAAACCTTGAAGCTGTTTGAATGTAATAAGCTGCGGCTGAGGTTTAGGGACGAAGACGAACGGGCAAGGTTTATGGAGTGCTGGGTGGAGCGTTACGGCGACGTTGACGACGCCGAATGGAATATCGCCGTAGTGATAATGACCGCTCGCCACCGTGAACCAAGCTTCTATAATATGGAAAAAGCCCTGCGCGAAGCGCAGGGCATACGGTACGAAAGTCAATTAAAAAAAGAGCAGAAAGAATTGCAAAACAGTGAAGTAAGCGGCTGGGACGAAACCAAGCAGAGCAAAAAGGGGCAGTACACGATCGGGCAGGGCAAAATCGGACACAGTAAAGACGGACAGGGCAAAAACGGGCAGTGCAAAACCGGGCAGTGCAAAACCGGATATAGTAAAGACGGACAGAGCAAAACAGAAAATAACGCCCTCGATACCGCTGCCAATAAACAAAAACGAGCCTTGCATATGCAAGGCTCAAATAATTTGGCAACAATCCCCCAAACCCCTGAACAAGTGGCGCAAGAAGCATTGATGAGGTACGAGAGGAGGGGGGAGGTTAGTTTAAAAAGAAGGGGAATTTAAATTTTAGTAAATAATGTTTTCGAAAAAGAGTTTTTGTCTAATGTATTTTCTAATTAAGCCCAGCTTATCGAATAATTTTTTATATTTTGTTTACACAAGTAATATGTTTTTTCGTTACTACCAGCTAATAATAAATTGAATAACATATTGTGTCTTTGTACCTTTTTATTATCCAATCTTAACCATGCTGCATAGGCAAAATTAAAATAAGGTAAAATACTGTAAGTTATAAAATATAAAATAATATCAGGTTTTAAAGACTCTAGTAAATTCATTTACGATATCTCTGTTTGTAGGATATGTTAAAATTATAATATATCAAGAACGGTATGCAAATATTATAAAAGACAGGTGATAAACTATGATCTGGTTAGAAATGAGTAGAGAAGAAAAACATGGCGGTGGAGAGTGGTCTTTTGCAAAGTGTATTTGGGCGCCGTCACATAAAAACAAGGCAAACAGTAAGTGGCTCTTTTGGGAAAATATTTTAAATGTTCGTAAAAATGATATTGTAATACATTTAAGAGGTAAAGGCGAAGAGTCTGCATTTATAGGATTTTCCAGTGCAATTAGCGATGGATATGAAACGAAAAGAAGACCACCACAAGCGGGAATTTGGGAATATGCTGAAAGTTTTTACCGCGCAGATTTGTCAGATTTCACAAAATTTGAATTTCCAATAAAGTTAAAGGACTTCTTTTTCAATCATCAAAAAGACTTGATTAATTATTTGAAAAATAAAAAAGAAAGACCGTTAAATTGTTTCTTTGTATATCAGGCAGGGAGATTACAATGTTTAAATGGTGCGTATTTATCAAAAATTGATAGTGTATTATTTTCACTTATTATAGAAAGCAAAATTCAACAAAAAGATAAAGAAGTTTCGATAGAAAATGTTTTAGTCAATGAAAAATTGTGTGAAGTATCACAGAGAAGAGGACAGGAGAAATTTTCATTAAATGTCAAAGAAAATTATAATTGTCAATGCTGTTTTCCTGGTTGCAGTGTGAATGACAGGAATTTTTTAGTCGGATCCCATATAGAAAGGTGGGCAGATAATATTGAGAAAAGAGGTAATATTTCCAATGGGCTGTGTCTTTGCTATGTACATGACAGAGCTTTTGAATTAGGTTACTTTTCTTTAGATGATGAATATAAGGTAATATTAAATAAAGATTATTCTAGTAGTATAGTTTATGAAGAAAGCATAAAATCAGCACAAGGTGGAAAAATTATACTAGGTGGAATATTGCCAGATAAGGACGCATTAAAAGTACACCGTGTTCGAAATGGAATAAAGATTTGTAATATAAACAAGGCCAACATTTAATGTTGGCCTTGTTGCTTCTACGTATATGGTGGAGACGAAGAGGATCGAACTCTCGACCTTACGGATGCGAATCGTACGCTCTCCCAGCTGAGCTACATCCCAACTACATTACTTATCTTACTCCTGTAATTTTAAAAATTCAAGTGTTTTTTGAAGTAGAGGATTGATTTTGAGCGTTGCGTAGAGTATGATGATGGAATTTTAAGATGTGTAAACATTTAATAAAAACACGAAAATAAGTTTGCTATAATTTTCTTGTGTTTTTTAATTAGCAAGAGTATAATAAGGGAAAAATAAGGTATCAAATTATTCCCAGAGGTGATTTACAGTGAAGCAGGTACATATACGCGTGGAAGATGAGTTGTATGATGAGCTAAACGTTTATTCTGTCAGGGCCGATCAAAGCATACAGGATTGTGTTAGAGAAGCTGTGGCATGCTATGTCACAGATATGAGAAAAAAACAGCGCGAAGTTATTGATGAACAGTTTAGATTTATTGACTTGTTTGCTGGTATTGGTGGTATGAGAATTGCGTTTGACAGAGCCGGTGGTCATTGTGTATATTCAAATGAGTGGAATAAGTACAGCCAGCAAACTTATTTTGCCAACTTTGGAGAACAGCCGGAAGGTGATATAACACAGGTAAATGCGAAAGATATTCCCGATCATGATATTCTTGTTGCTGGATTTCCCTGTCAACCTTTTTCAATAGCCGGGGTCTCAAAGAAAAACAGTATGGGTAGAGCGACTGGTTTTGAGGATAAAACACAGGGAACATTATTTTTTGATATTTGCAGAATCTTGAAAGAAAAAAAACCGAAAGCATTTATGCTGGAGAATGTGAAAAATCTTTACAGCCATGATAAAGGCAGAACATTTAAAATTATCATTGAATCATTGAACGAATTAAATTATGAAGTGTTCTATAAGGTTCTTGATGGTCAGAATTACGTTCCTCAACACCGTGAAAGGATACTGCTTGTTGGCTTTAACAGAGAGCTTTATGGTGAAAATTTGGATTTCGAATTTGATCTGACAGTGAAACGGCCTAAACCGGTGATGAGAGATATCCTTCTGGAAGAGGTTTCTGATAAATATACTCTTTCTGATAAACTTTGGGAATATCTTCAAAATTATGCAGCAAAACATAAAGCAGCAGGAAATGGATTTGGGTTTGGTATAGCTTCATCTGATGGTGTAGCAAGAACAATCAGTGCCAGGTATCATAAAGATGGTTCTGAAATTCTTATTGCCCAGGAAGGTAAAAATCCAAGGCGACTAACTCCACGTGAATGCGCAAGACTGCAGGGGTTTCCGGATGATTTTAAGATTCCTGTTTCTGATACACAGGCCTATAAACAATTTGGTAATTCTGTAGTGGTACCTTTGATGGAGAATGTAGCAAAACTTATAGTTGACAAGTTGAAACAACTGGATGCTTTAGGCGAAAAGAAAATGGACAGGCAGGCGATTTAGATGGCAACAGGATATGCCGAACAGGCAATACAGTCGGTATTGAATAGTGCACAGGGATTTTGCAAATTTCTTTCGGCAAATGATACTGGTGCTACGGGTGGACATCAGTCTGGAATTCTGGTTTCAAAATCAGCAGTAAGGATGCTGTTTAGTGAATGCCAAATGCAACAAGATTGCATTCCCAAACGGACTGTAAAAATAAAATGGCAGAATGATTTCATTACTGAAAGCTGTTTTACTTATTATGCAAGCAAGAATGAATTGCGTATTACAAGATTTGGACGAGGATTTCCATTTTTGATACCTGAACAGACTGGAACATTGTTCGTATTATCCAAGCAGAGTGAAGATGATTACAGTGGATATTTTCTTGAAACTGAAGAAGATATTGAGGAGTTTTTGAATGCATTTGCTCTTAGTCCTACTGAAACAAATGGTCTTATTGATACTGGCTCTATTCATCCCCAAGTGCATGAGAGAATGGCTGTTCAGGAATTTATAGACAGTATCACTGTCGATTTTCCCTTATCAGAGGAAATGTCTGCTGCAGCCAGAAATATTCAAAATAGAGTATATAATAATATTGATTATGTACGCACTAATCCTGACAGGAAAATTGTGGAATGGACCAATATGGAATATACTCTTTTCAGAGCATTGGAGTATGCCAGATATGGCTATCTGATTAACAGGGGCTTTCAATCTGTAGAGGAGTTTGTGCGGGTTGCCAATATGGTGCTGAATCGGCGCAAAAGTCGCGCAGGAAAGAGCCTGGAACATCATTTGTCGGCTATATTTGATGGGAATGCAGTCAGATATGAATCACAGGCGGTTACGGAAGGTCGTAAAAAACCTGATTTTATTTTTCCATCAGGAGAAGCCTATAGTGACAGCAGCTTTTGTGTAGATAAATTGGTTTCGTTGGCAGCAAAAACAACGTGTAAAGATCGCTGGAGACAGGTTTTGAATGAAGCTAACCGGCTGAGAGATAAACCAAAGTACCTGTGTACACTTCAACAGGGAATATCAGGTGCTCAGATGGATGAAATGCAGACTGAAAATGTTATTCTTGTTGTTCCGAGTCCCTATATCAGAACGTATCCGGCTGATCGGCAGGACAGAATCTGGACTTTGGCGAAATTTGTGCAGTATTTAAAATCAATAGAGGGATAACAGATGGATATAATTACAGCAGAACAGCGCAGTCGCAATATGGCAGCGATACGTTCCGGGAATACCAGGCCGGAGCTGTATATGCGTAAACTTCTTTTTTCCAAGGGGTACAGATACAGTATTAATTCAAAAAAAGTGCCAGGACGTCCGGATATTTATCTGAGAAAATACAATACAGCGATATTTGTTCATGGTTGTTTCTGGCACAGACATGATGGGTGCAAGTATTCTTATACGCCAAAATCCAGAGTTGAGTTTTGGCAGAAAAAGTTTGAGATGAATATCAGGCGTGATCGTGTTGTTAAATCAGAGCTGAAAGATGCAAATGTTAAATGTCTTGTCATATGGGAGTGTTCTATTAAAAAGATGAGAAAAAATCCTGAATTCTGCACTGAAATACTTAATATAATAACAGATTTTTTTAATTCACAGAACTTATATAAGGCAATCTGAATTTGTATGAGAAGGCAACCCGCAGGATTTTAAGAATGTTGGAATGCTTCATAGGAGGCTATTGAACATAACACAAAAGCCGCTGAATATTCAGCGGCTTCCTTACTCTCAACACATGGTGGAGACGAAGAGGATCGAACTCTCGACCTTACGGATGCGAACCGTACGCTCTCCCAGCTGAGCTACGTCCCCACTACATAAAATATCTTACTCCTGCCGGCGCAAAATTACAAGTACATTTTTGCGTTCAGGCCCGGTGCTCTGTATACATGCCCGCTTATTGACAACTTTTGCTGCTGGTGCTACACTTTAAAGTAATTTCATATGTATTTGATCGATGACGAGGAAGAGTAGCTTTGCCAAGCGAACCTTAGCGAGCCGGTGACAGTGTAAGTCCGGCGTTTGGCGGCAGGGTGAATGGACCTTTAAGATACGGCTTGAGCCTGCAAGGGGGTAGACGCCGTCGGGATGCTTCGCCCGTTACCAGTGAAGGGGATATCGGCATGGGCCTGTATCTTAGCGAGCGGACTGATTATTCAGTCAAGCAGGGTGGTACCGCGAAAGTTGTGTCTTTCGTCCCTACATGGGGATGAAGGGCTTTTTTTATTGCCCGATTTGAAGGAGGCTTTATTATGGAGAAAGAAAAAAATACCAAGCTGCCGTTGGTAGACTTGATCGAAGTTAAACCGATGCAGGACGGTTACCGCTGGGTAGCGATCACGGCGATGCTGTTTGCTATCGGCATTATTCTGCATACGGTTAGCCCCAATGTGGGCGGCGTGACGCCTAACTGGACTATCGCCATGTATTCTATCGTCATCAACTTGACGAACCCTACTTTGTCGCAGGCTGTTGGCATCGGCTTTATTGCTGGTATCACGCTGGTGCCGTCGTCGAAGTCGGCGTTCCCTTTGGGCAATATCGCCAGCGAGCTTTCGGGCGCCATCACCTGCTGCATTTTGGTAAAGGCCATGCTGCGCTGCGGTTTGGGCAAGTGGAAGCTGCGCCCCCTGGTGACAGGTTTTTTGGCTACTATGGCCAGCGGCGGCGTGTTTACCTTCATTTTAAAAATAGTTTTAGACTTGCCGCTGCACATATGGCTGTATGCCATGCTGCCCGTGGTGGCGGTAGTAGGCGCGCTTAACGGCATGATCACCTTTTTGTTGTTCGGGCCAGTGCGGAAGCTGTTTTTTGTGCAGGAGGAAGATGAATGATGGAGAGCGTTATCAAGCTGGAAAACTTTTATTTTGCTTATAATAAATCGGAGCTGGTGTTGCAGGACATCGACTTGGAGATCAAAAAAGGCTCGTTTACGGTGATCGCCGGGCCCAGTGGTGCCGGTAAAACTACTTTGTGCAAGGCGATGACGGGTATTGTGCCTTTTTATATGGGCGGCCGTTATAACGGCGATGTGCAGGTGCTGGGCGAATCTACCAAGGGGCGCCGGGTATCAGACATTGCCATGCGGGTCGGCCTGATGCTGGAGGATTACGAAAGCCAGCTGGTTTCGCTGACGGCAGGCGAGGAAGTTGCTTTTAGCTTGCTGAACCACGGTTTTGCGCCGGAGGAAGTTGCCGAGCGCACCCGGAAGGCTTTAGAGGACGTGGGTTTACCTGGGCGCGAGAGCTACCAGTTGGATGAGCTTTCGGGCGGTCAGCGTCAGCGTTTGCTGCTGGCGGCGACACTGGCGGTACACCCGGAGATAATTGTTTTGGACGAGCCTGTATCGGCTATGGACCCTGACGGGGCCCATTCGCTGTACGAGCTGTTATATGCTATCCACAAGCGCTATGGCACGACCATAGTGGTGGTGGAGCACAGGGTGGATTATTTGCTGCCTTATGTGACGGACCTGGTGGTGCTGAAGGAAGGCCAGCTGGTGACGGCGGCTGCTTTTGAAGCGGCGGCCCGCACCATGTACGAGGACGAGGAACTGCGTCCGTTGGTGCCTGCTTTGTGGCAGGTGAAGCTGGGCGTGGAGCACCGTTTTGGCGTGGAGCTGGGCGAGTGGCGCACAGAGGCGGAAGCAGTGCGGGAATTGCAGGAACTTGGTTTTGAAGGGGGGAACGCTTGATGCTGGAGGCTAAAGAGGTCAATTTTGCTTACCAACGGGGTGTGCCGGTGCTTAATGACATTGGCTGCACGGTAGCTGACGGTGAGTTTGTGGCGTTGTTGGGCCATAATGGCAGCGGCAAAACTACTTTGAGCCGTTTGTTTATGGCGCTTTTGCACCCCCGCAGTGGGCAGGTTTTGGTGGACGGCGAGGATATCGTCAATTACGAACCGGCCGACCTGGCCGATAAGATCGGCTATGTGTTCCAAAACCCTGATTTGCAGATTTTAGAAGATACGGTATTCGACGAGGTGGCTTACGGGCCGAAGGCGAAGAAGCTGACTGACGAGACTATCAAAAAACAGGTGGACGCTGCTTTGGCGGCCACGGGGCTGACGGAGCTGGCGCAGGCTTATCCCCGTTTATTATCCTTTGGGCAGAAACGCCGTTTGGGTGTGGCATCGGCGCTGGCGCTGAACCCCCGCACTTTGATTTTGGACGAGATCACTAACGGTCAGGACGCTATCGAAAAAGAGCGCATGATGCAGTATTTGCAGAAGCTGAACGAGGAGAAGGGGATCACCATCGTGCTGATCTCGCACGATATGGACGTGGTGCGCCGCTATGCCAAGCGGGCCATTGTTTTGAAGGATGGCAATCTGGTGTATGACGGTACGCCGACAGAGCTTTTTAGCGGTCAATTTGAGGTAGAGGAGTGGGGCCTGCGCCGCCCAACGGCGGCAGCTTTGGCGGGTGCGCTGGGCTTTACGGCGGCAACGCCCGCAGAGTTTTGCAGCAAGCTGATGCGGAAAGGGGCTGAGGGCTGATGCGGATCAGTGCATTTACACAAATCATCGTAACTGTGGCTGTGACGGCGTGGGTCTTTATCCTGCCGGTGCAGGCTGTAGCGACGATTTTAGTTTTAGAGCTGGCACTGCTGTTGTCGATCAAGCGCGACCGCATGACGATGGCGGCTATCGGCGGTCTGGCGGTATTTACTGGTTTGATGATTTTGTTCCAGCTGCTGTTTGGTTCGCCGCTGGAGGTTGCTTTGACTGGCGGTCTGCGGATGCTGGTGATGACCATGGCGTTTTTGTGTATGCTGGCGGCGACGCGCATCCAGGATATTGCCCAGACGCTGGTGGACAGGTTTCATCTGCCCTGCGAATATGCTTTTATGCTGACGACGGCGCTGCGTTTTGTGCCTAACTTTTTGGCCGACAGTGAGATCACGCTGGACGCTCAGTCCTGCCGTGGTTACTCTAACCGGGGCAACTGTGTTAAACGGCTGTTGTCTTATGTGGTGGTCATCAGGCCGCTGGTGATGCGGGCGGTGGCTAAGTCGGAGACTTTGGCGCTGAGCATGGAGCTGAAGGGCTTTGGCAGCAACACTTATAAGAATATGCCGCGCGAGCCGCTGGGCATCGCCGATTTTATTGTGCTGGCACTGGTGGTGGCTCTTAGCAGCTATCCCTTTTGGAAATAAGCTGACTGACAAGTTAAAAATTACGTTAAAAACAGTATCTGCCTTATGGGGCAGATACTGTTTTTGTTTCAAAGATGTCATAATTTATTATACAAAACGAATATAAAATAGAGTTGATAAAAACAATGTGTATGATAAAATAAAATTAGTAAGTTGTATAACTTTAATATATCCGAAATATGAAAAATAGAAGGGGATTGCAGTGGAACAAGCAGGTGATGCTCTCGTTTTATCCTTGGCGGAGCTTTTGGGCGGCAAACAGGTGGATAGCAATGTTATCGGCCAGGCACTGGCAGTGATCTGTGCTGCTTTTGATTTTGACGGCGGGTTGATTTATGAGTTGGATCAGTACAACCATCTGAATTTAAAAGAACGTTGCGTAAGTGGTGCTTTGACTTTGCGGGAGAGTTTTTCGATCGATGCTATTGACCCCGCTTACCGCAGCCATCTGGCGATGGAGACTTTTGTCCGGATCGATAAAAGTGCAGAAAATGGTGCCGCAGAGGATGCTTTGCTGGAATTGTTTGCGGCGCAGGCTTTGGTAGTAGTTTCTGTGGTCGACGAAACGCTGCGTATCTATGGCTTGCTTGCTTTTGTGCAGCAGGAAGCACGGCCTTCGCCGACTGCGGTTTCGCAGCAGCTTTTGATGACGGTCTTATCGATGTTTGGCCGTTATATCGGGGTGCGGATATACCAGAACAAGCTGACCTTTGCCAAAAGTTCGTTGGAAAGTATTTTGGATAATACCGGTATAGATATTTACGTCAACGATTTTTATACCCATGAGATTTTATATGTTAATCGTTCGATGGCGACTCCTTACGGTGGCGTTGAGCAGTTTTTTGGGCGCAAATGCTGGGAGGTGCTGTTTCCGGAACAAAACGGAGTTTGTTCCTTCTGCCCGCAGCAAAAATTGATCGATGAGAACGGCGAACCGACAAAGATTTATTCGTGGGATTATCAGCGGCCCTTTGACGGTTCCTGGTTCAGGGTGTTCAGCGCGGCTTTTCGCTGGGTAGACGGCCGGCTGGCACATGTGGTGAGCAGTGCCGATATCACTGATAATAAGCGCAGCGAAGCTTTGGTAGAGTATTTGGCTAATTATGATTCGCTCACTAATCTGCCGAACCGCAGGATGCTGGTGAAGGAATGTGAGCGCCGGATCGATGAAGCGCAGGGCGGTGCCGAAGGCTACTTGCTGTTTTTCGATATCGACGGTTTTAAAAATATCAATGATACCTTTGGGCATGAGGCCGGCGATGAGTTTTTAGTGCAGCTGGGCCAGTTCTTTTCGGGGATACCTTTGCTGCATGAGGCTATTTACAGAAATGGCGGCGATGAGTTCGTTGCCATTATTGATGGAGATAAAACTGAAGCTAATATTCGGAATTTAGCCAAGTTCATCCATCAGCGTTTTGCCGCAGCCTGGGAGTTAAAAAGAGGCGACGCCTTCTGCAATGTCAGTATCGGCGTAGCGCGTTACCCTGAAGATGGGCGGACAGCTGAGGAGCTGCTGCTTAAAGCTGACCAGGCCATGTATAAGGTGAAAAAAGCTGGTGGCAGGGGTGTTTTGTTTGGTTACGAGCTGTAAGTTGAACACAAGTAAAGCCGCTATGACTAAGTCATAACGGCTTTTTTGCTACGTGCGTAAGTGACAGTTTATTTGTTTTTGGCAGTGCTTGGGCACAGCTCCAGATAAAAGTCTACAAAGAGTTTGGCTGTTGGCGACAGCTTTTCTTTGGCCGACCAGAAGAGTGTCTGCTCGAAGTACAGGCCCTCGTCGTCGATTTTTCGCCCCAGCAGTCCGGGCGGAAAGTCGCTTGTGCCGCTGGCCGAGACGATGGCGATACCGTTGCCGCCTTGCACAAAGTCGAGGGCGGCGGTGTTTGTGGTGGCGATGAAGCGTATTTTGGGGTTGAAGCCGTGGCTGCGGCAGGTTTTGCGCAGCAGGCTGTAGCAGCCGAAGTTGCAGCAGACAGGGATATTTTGCAGCTGTGCGGGCTTCAGCGGCAGTAGGGGCTGCAAGCTGCTGTCCGCATCGGGGCTGTAGACGGCATAAAAATATTCCTTCTGGGATTTATGGTAGTTGAACATCTGCGGCGAGGGCAGGGGAGCGTTGGCAAAGGCCAGATCGCTGCTGTTTTCGTTGATATGTTTGATTTGGGAACTGACTGCTTCTTCGCGGAACTGGTAGTCGATTTCGGGATAGGCACTGGCGAAGGGGCGCAGGTAGGTGTTGATGAAGAAGGTGCTTTTGGCGGGCGAAACGCTGAAACGCAGGGTGCCAGAAGCTTTTTTATTGAAGCTTTGCATATCCAGCAAAATAGTTTCTTCGGTGCGGCAGATCTGCCGTGCTTTACTTAAAAAAGCGGCCCCTGCTTCGGTCAGGTCAAGCTGTCGCTTGCCGCGGGCTGTTTTGATGAGCTTGGTGCCGTAGTATTGCTCTAAAGTTTTGATTTGGGCGCTGAGGGCTGGCTGGGCCAGCGACAGTTTTTTTGAGGCTGTGGTCAGGTTGCCAGTTTCGGCGACAGTAATAAAATTGCGGTAAAATTCAAAATCCATAACATCCTCCTAAATTATAAGATTTTTTTATAATATTAACAAAGAAATAGTATTTTACTTTTTTATACTCACATTCTACAATAAAAACAGCTGTAGAGCAAGGAAGGGATGGATGGGTATATGTACGGAAGCAAACGTAAGCGTCGGCTGCATTTTTTAGCGGTGGTGCTGGGGCCGCTCAGCTTTGGGCTGACGATAGTTTTATTGGAATGGTTCTTTGGATTTAAGCAGGCCGCGGCGCTGGGGACGGCGGTGTGGATGGGTCTGTGGTGGATACTGCGCCCGGTGAATATTTCGGTAACGGCCTTTGTGCCCATTGGTATCAACGCCTTATTTGATTTGGTGCCCATGCAGCATATCATCAGCCAGTATTTTTCCGAGATCATCGTGTTGTTGTTTGGCGCTGACCTGGTGTGCCTGACCTGGGCGACGACGGGGCTGGACAAACGTTTAGCCATCAAAACTTTATGCTGTATCGGCACGTCGATGAAGCAGCAGATAGCAGTCTGGCTGGTAGTATCGACGCTGCTGTCTATTTTTCTGCCTAATGTGGTGGTCTGTACGATCATGGTGCCGGTAGCGGTATCCATGCTGCAATTTTTAGGCGAAGACAATATCAAGGCCAGCAAGCTGGCAGTGCCTATCTTGCTGGCCATCGTCTGGGGTGCCGGTATCGGCGGCTTCGGCTCGCCTTTAGGCGGCGCTGCCAACCTGGTGGCGATCAGCTATCTGGAAAAGCTGACGGGGCAGGAATTTATGTATATTGATTGGGTAGTGCGCTTTCTGCCATTTTTGCTGCTGGTGCTGCTGCTCAATCTGCTGTTTTTATTCCACCTGCCGTTGCCGGTCAAACATTTGGCCGGATCGAAGGAATATTTTACCAAGATGTATGCGGAGCTGGGTGCGATGCGCTTAGGCGAGAAGATCAGCCTGGTGCTGTTTGTGACGGCCACTGTGCTGGCCTTTATCCGGCCAGTTTATGCGGCCTGGCTGCCTGCGCTGAAGCCTGCGTACGCCTTTTTGATCATCGGACTGCTGGCCTTTACCTTTGAGGACGAAGATGGCAAGGCCCTGTTGACTTGGGAATTTGCCGAAAAGGGCGTGATGTGGGGCATGCTGTTTTTATTTGCCGGTGGTTTGGCGTTGGGTAGTCTGGTAACGGAAACCGGTGCGGCTCTGCGGATGGCGGAAGCGATCGCGCTGCTGCCGCTGACTGGAGGGTTGGAAACAGTGTTTGCCTTTACGGCCTTTTCCGTATTGCTGACCGAGATATCCAGCAATACGGCGGCTGCGGCCATTGCCGTACCTGTGGTGCAAAGCATCGCCCAGGCCTTGGGGCTAAACCCGATACCCTATTTGTTTGTAGCCATCGTCGCTTTTAACAGCGCTTATGTGCTGCCTGTATCCATCAGGGCGATCCCGGTCAGCTATGGCCTGGACCCGGCGGAGCTGTTTAAAAACGGTTTGCTGCTGTCGCTGTGCAGCGTGGTGCTGATCACGGTGGTGGGTTATTTGTTCATCCGCTATTGGCCGCTCTTTTCGACGGTGTGAACGTAAATGCTTTCCCCTTATCAAACTTTGATAAGGGGATTTTTTATTATTGCTATTTATGCGTTGCCAGCGTAAATCTTTTGGATTATAATGAAATATACAATTGTCTGCAATATATATAATCGAAAATTTAATATTATGATAAAAGGAAGCGCATAGTGAAAAATAATATCCTTTTCAGAACGAATTTGCTCGTTAGCGTGATCTTGTTGATTGGTTTTACTTTGATTGCCGTTTTGAGCTATCGGGCTAACTATAACGCCTATTTGATAAAGACCGAGCAGGTGGCTTCGCTGGCTAACGAAGGTATTTTTTACCAGTTTTCCACGCTGCTGACCAGGCCGGTGAACGTATCGCAGACCATGGCGCACGACAGCTTGCTGATAGAACTGCTGGGCAGCGAAGGCTCGCGCTGGCAGGACGGTGATTTTCAAGATACTATCAGCAACTACTTACGCGCTTATAAAGAAAAATATCATTATGATTCTGTTTTTCTGGTTTCAACGGTCACTAATAATTACTATAACTTTAATGGTCTGGACAGGAACCTGCTGCCTGGCGAGGATGAAAACGTCTGGTATTATGAGTTTTTGCAAAACGGCGAGGAATACACCCTCAATGTGGATAATGACGAGGTGACCGGCGCCGATAATAAGATCACCCTGTTTGTGAACTGCAAAATAAAAAATCCTCAGGGTCAGGTGATAGGCGTTGTTGGCGTAGGTGTGAACATTGATTATTTACAGGAGCTTTTGCGGCAGTATGAAAACAAATATAATGTTGGCACCTTCCTGATCGACAGCACGGGCGCGATCCAGGTATCGGGAACCTATAACGGCCATACACAGGTGGACTGGTTCAAGGTCAACGAAAGTGAAAATATCCGGCAGGAAGTTTTGGAATGGAAAAATGGCAAAACTAATTGGGAAGTTTGGATGCCCAGCAGCGTACAGAGTAGCGAAAAAAGTTATCTGGTGGTACGCTATATCCCCGATTTGGACTGGTACTTACTGGTCAAGCAGGATACGGGCGCTTTGGTAGAAGAGCTGAATTCCAAAATTTTGCAGACGGCGATTTTAATCGGGCTCGTTATCCTGAGTATTATTCTGATCATTACCTCGGTCATTAAAAAATTCAATTTAAAGATGACCAAGCTGCTGGAGGAACGGCAGGAACTGTTTAAAGAAGCGACGGAGCAGATCTACGATAATATTTACGAGCTTAACATTACTAAAAATTGTGCTGCCAGCAGAAAGACGCAGTTGTATTTTGAAGCTTTGGGAGCTAAAGATCTGCCTTATGAGGAGTTTTTGCGGGTAGTGACGGTCAAGCAGATCAAAGAAGAGTTTCGGGCCGGTTATATTTCTACGTTTAGTATCGATAACGTGAAGCGGCAGTTTGAAGAAGGCAATAATTACCTGCAATACGAGTTTATGCTTACTGAGGACGGCAGCAATTATTTTTGGATGCGTATCGACGCTTATATCTTCTATTCCAAGATGGACGATTCCTTGCATATGTTTACTTATCGCAAGAATATCAACGATGAAAAGTGTAAGGAAATGGAGATCAAGAAAAAAGCTTCTCTGGACGAGATGACCGGAGCATATACGAAAAACGCTACGGAACGGATCATTGACAAGGTGCTGGCAGGTGAGCTTAAGGGCAGCTACAGCTTGTTTATTATTGATCTGGACGATTTTAAGCAGGCTAACGATAGTCATGGGCACCAGTTTGGTGATTTCTGCAT
>OGZE01000415.1_pt1 | contig 32871 bp, 30 predicted proteins | sample 1576731 | NCBI WGS metagenome assembly OGZE01 (sample SAMEA3541503, study PRJEB24748) | human gut metagenome | biome: human gut; feature: human-associated habitat; material: faeces | place: China | collected 2012 | reverse complement strand
CCCCTGTTGCCAGAGTGAAAATCTGATGTCCTTACCACTGAACGAACGGGGCATCATATATGGTGCCGCTTATCGGAATCGAACCAATCACCTACTGATTACAAGTCAGTTGCTCTACCAGATGAGCTAAAGCGGCATTTCATATCGTTGTTTTGGTGTCCTTCTTGTTCTCTCGGACATTTGTTATATTACAATATTTTTCATTTTTTGTCAAACTTTTTTTTCTTATTTTTTTCAAATATTTTCATCACCAGCTACAACCTTAATATTTTCAATGCTTTTCAGTATTTTTGATTTTAAAAATTTTTTTCATTTCCTCTTCACTATATTCTCTTATTGATTTCATATTTTCTATTAAATCTTCTTCCATTTCAATTTTTTCTTTTCTTTCTGAAAGCTCTTTTACTATTTCTACATTATTAATTCCATTTTCTATAAATATTTTTTTCACACTATTCAAAACTTTAATAGAAGCAGGCTTTACCCATCTTTCTGCTCCTTTTCTAGCTAATGAATTAAGTTGTATTTTAGTAAATTTTATAGTTTTTAAAAATTCTGCCATTTTTTTTATATGTTCTTCCCCATCATTCAAGCCTTCTATTATAAAAGTTTCCAGATAAATTTTTCCATTATATACAGCTGACAGCTTTTGCAATCCAGACATGACCATAGATATATGTATATCCTTTGAAGGTCTGTTTATTTTATGAAATATTTCATCATCTACACTATTCAATGTAGGTATTATAAGATCTGCCCTTAATACTTCATTTATAACTTCATCATCATTTAAAAGAAGACTATTAGTTATCAGACATACATTTGCATCTGTATTATCTTTTATCCAGTTGATAATTTCTCCTAAATCTTTACTAAGAGTAGGTTCACCACTTCCTGAAAATGTTATATAATCTGGTTTTACATCTTTTAATACTGATTTTATTTCGCTTTCAACTTCTTTTATATCTTTAAAATGCTCTCTTTTGTCTGCTAGTTTTGGAGTTGCTCCACACTCACAAAATACACAGTTCATATTACAGCTTTTAGGTTTTACTAAATCTACACCCAAAGAGATTCCTAATCTCCTAGATGGAACTGGTCCAAAAACATGTTTATACATAAAATTCCTCCCAATTTTCAATTAGAGAATAAATAGTTGCTGCAAGTTTATAAGGATGATGCCTTACCAATCCTTTTGAATCTATTTCTAGAATATCTCTATCTATAATTTTTATTCTGCATTCCTCCAGTTTTTCTCTGTCTAACATTACTCTGTCACTATTCATCATTCTGTATTTTTGAAGAATTTCCTTTGGAATTTCTCTAGAATCTACAATAACTTCATCAATTATCCCTTCTTCCACATTTTTATTTATTGCATTTATATGATCTGATACTGTATATCCTTCTGTTTCTCCTGGCTGCTGCATTGCATTGCATATATATACTCTTTTCCCTCTGCATTTTTTCAAACTATCTTTTATTCCTTCTAAAAGTAAATTTGGTATTATACTGGTATAAAGACTTCCTATTCCAAATATTATAAGATCAGCTTCCTCTAAAGCTTTAAGATTTTCTTCTGGTGCCTCCACTGACTCTTTATAGAATATTCTCCTTATCTTTTCTCCTACTACAGGAATATTTGATTCTCCCTCTATTATTTTTCCATTTTCCTTCTCAGCCATAAGAATAACTTTTTCGCTTGTTGCTGGAAGTATTCTCCCTTTTATATTGAATAATTTTCTAAGATTATCTACTGCACTCCTTATATCCCCAGTCAATTCTTTCATTGCTATTATTAGAAGATTGCCTAACGGATGCCCCTCTAAAAAACTATCTTTTTTAAATCTATATTGAAAAACCTCTTCTATTAGAGGCTCTACATCACTTAATGCTACCATTACATTTCTAAGATCTCCAGGAGCAGGAACATCAAATTCTTTTCTTAAAAGCCCACTGCTTCCACCATCATCTGCCACAGTCACTATCGCTGTCAAATCTATTGGAAGATACTTCAATCCTCTCAACACAACTGAAATTCCACTTCCTCCACCTATCACAACAACTTTGGGTTTTTTATCCATTTCGAGTACCTCCTACTGCTTCTTAACTAAATTATCCCTCGAAAATAAAAAAAAAGCAACCTAAATTTAGATTGCTTTATCCTCACTTGGAGGCGACGACCAGATTTGAACTGGTGATGGAGATTTTGCAGACCTCTGCCTTACCGCTTGGCGACGTCGCCACTATATATTTTTAGTGGTGCCCAGAGGCGGAATCGAACCACCGACACGGGGATTTTCAGTCCCCTGCTCTACCGACTGAGCTATCTGGGCATTAACAGTCAGCAAGAAATAAAAATGGCGGGAGTGACGAGGGTCGAACTCGCGACCTCCTGCGTGACAGGCAGGCGCTCTAACCAACTGAGCTACACCCCCAGCATAATGGTGGTCACAATAGGACTTGAACCTATGACCCCCTGCTTGTAAGGCAGGTGCTCTCCCAACTGAGCTATGCGACCATTTCTTTAACTGTGCTTAATTATAATACCTTATTTTACCTAATAAAGCAATTTGAGTTATTGTTATTTATATTTGATTATATTAAATTATTTTGTTATTTATATAAATTTCTTCCATTATCTTCATTTTACAAAAAAAATATATTTTTTCTTCTGAATTTATCTATAATTTGGAAATTTTTAAACTAATCCTTGATATCACTACCTTTAGAAGTGATATCAAAAACAGCATAACCAATATCAGTTATGCTGTTTTTGCTTAATATTCTTCTTCATATATATAAATACTATTTCCATTTCTTCCTTTTTGTTTTACAATATAGAGCTCTTTATCAGCCTTTTCAAACATCTCTTCATATGAAGCCATCATTTTAGGATATACAGCAGCTCCTATACTTACTGAGATTCTACATATTTTCCCTTCTGCCTCTATGTCTTCTGTCAAAATTTCATTTAATCCATTCAATTTCTCCTTCAGCCATTCTATAGAATAGAAATCCTGAAGAAATACTAAAAATTCATCACCACCAAAACGTCCAATAATATCTGTACTTCTAAAATATTTCTTTAGTTTCTCAGTTATTTTCAAAAGTAATTTATCTCCAAAAGAGTGTCCCCAATAGTCATTTGCCAATTTAAATTGATCTACATCAATAATTATAAATACACACTTATCATTAATATCTTTCTCACTTTCTAAAATTTTTTCAATAAAATTCTCTACTGTTTTCTTATTATAAAGCCCTGTCAACATATCCATTTTTGCTGCAAATTCCATTTTCTTTCTTTTGTCAATATTTTCTCTAAAAATAAGCATACGCACAGAATCATCATACTTCCAATAAAAAATACGTGTTGAAATTCTGAGCCAATAGTAACTTTTTCCATTGGAAGTAATCATAAAGTCATAAGACAAATTATTAATTCCACTCTCAAATGTCTTTAAAATATTTTTAGAATTAAAAGTATCTATATACCCTTGAATAAATTCTTTTTTTACTTGTTGTTTAGCAATTTCCTGCATAGCTTCATCATATGGTGTATCTTCTGAAAGTCCAAGTCGTTTAAAGTATTTTTTCGTTTCCTCACTACCTGCACAGTTATGCGTTATATCAATTTCGTATATATTTTCATATAAGCCCTGTGTTGCATCTATCATGAATTTTTGATATTCATGAACTCTCTTCATATTTTCATTTTTATTTAATATTATTTCAGATTTCTTTCTATAAAAATATAACATAGACAATGATAAATAAAGTAATATTATACAGGCTGCTATAAAAATTATATACCAATATTTCAATGCAAAATCTTCAATCCCAATTAATTCTATATAATGCCCTAACCATTTATTTGATAATTCTTCAATAACTCCACTATGCATCATTTCTCTTAAGCTTTTATTGATCTCAGTAATTGAAATTGAACTTTTTTTGCTAACTCCAATACACATAGATGTATTTGTCATTTTTGGTCCTACTGCATATATAGATTTAATTTTTTGTTTTGCCAATATACGTCTACCTACTGAGTACCTTGCAACTCCATAATCGTTTTCTCCTGATATAACTGACTGAAAAACCTCTGTATAAGTTTCATATTCTTTTGTATTTTTTATTAACTCATATGGTTCTAAAAATTCTGATCGACATCCACTATTTTCAAGTGCTGCAAGTTTTTTCCCATGAAGTTCATGTACTGATTTATACTGCTTTCTCCCAAAACAAACAAAAGGATCACTTGATATGGCACTTGACAAAAATAATTCACTGAACTCTTTAGGTTTATAGTCCAATCCTAAAATCACATCAGCTTTTCCAGTTATTGCTGTTTCAATACAATCTTTCCACTTCATTAATCTAATGTCTAAATTATATTTCATTTTATTTGCAATAGCACTTATCAGCTCTATATCATGTCCAGCTGGTTCTCCTTTTTCATTTATAAAGGAATAAGGCTCATAATCAATATCAGCAACAACTATCATTGTCCTATTAAAATTATTTTTAGCTATTATTTCATTATCCACATTCTTTTTTAAAATAAATATTTTTATTGAAGTAAAAGCCAATGTAAATAATATAATAAAGATTGGAATAAGCCAAAAAAATAGTTTCTTTTTCAAAAACTTTATCCTATTCATAGTACTTCCCCCATAATTATTGTATGCTTTTCCCTATTAACACCTTTGTTGAAAATAAGATTTTACATCAATTCCTATATTCCTAACACACTATACTTTCAATTAAGTTCTTTAAAGCATAATATTATAATTATAGTATAACAAATGAAGAGTTGCAAGTTTTTTTATTTGAAATACTTTTAAAATAACTTAAATATAAAAAAACTGTGTGAGTCAGCAATAAAAATTGCCAATCCACACAGCTTTACTTTTTTATACTTTTAAAAACAATTCTAAAAGCACAAGCTTCATATTAATAGGATATCTAAGCATTCCTTTCAAAACAAGTCTTTTTTCCAGACCCTGCATATCTCCTAATACATAAATTGTGTACTCTATAATTTTTCTATATATTTCTTTGTCTGAAGTTCCCCTCAGTATTTCCTCAACAAAGAATATCTTTTCCTGAGGAGAAATATAATATCTTCCTTTAATAAAATCTCTGATACATTTGTATATCCCTGTTTTATATTCCAATTCTTTAGTTTCAGTATATTTTTTGAGAAAATTCCCTATATTTCCATAAAATTCAGATTCATTCAAATTAATATTTGAATTTTTAAATCCATTTATATCTTCACTATTTCCCATATAGAATGTATAAGTAAAATCATCTACATCTAATTCTTCAGCATTTCTCTTTTTTATTTTTACTAGTATACTTCTTGATTTTATTGTAGGAAGTATATTTAAGCTACTACTTAAAAGAATAAAAAAACTTCCTTCATTGGGCTCTTCTATAAGTTTTAAAAGAGAATTCCCTGCTTCTTTTTTCATCTTATGAATATCTTTTAATATGAATATTCTTTTTCCACCTTCATATGAGCTAGATGAAGATTTATATGCAAGTTCTCTAACAGCATCTACTTTTATCCCATTAGGGTCATCTAATACTTCTAAATCACTATAGATAAGTTTATCTATCTTTTTGCACACACTGCAAGTATCACAAAAATCATCTTCCATAGTTTCACAGCATAATCCTTTGGCAAAATAAAGAGCAAATTCCATAAGCTGATCTGTGTCACTTCCATAAAAAAGATAAGTTCCTGATTTTTTAGCAGCTTTTAATTCATTCCTAAAAAAAGTCTTAATCTCTTCATTAGAAACGATATCTTTTATCATTATCTTTCAGCCTTCTCTATTTTTCTAAGGATATTAAGCTGATCAAGAGCCAATCCAGCACCTTTTACCACACTTTCAAGAGGATTTTCAGCAAGTCTTACATTAAGGTTGGTAAATTTAGCTATCATCTCTGGGAAGTTTCTGATAAGAGACCCTCCTCCAGCCATTACTATTCCTTTATCTACAATATCAGCTGCAAGTTCAGGTGGCGTTCTTTCAAGAACATATTTTACACAATCTACAACTTCCATAAGGGAATCATTTATAGCTTCTCTTACTTCTTCAGAAGTTATTTCCACTGTTTTAGGAAGTCCAATAATCAAATCTCTACCTTTAATAGTCATTTTTTCTTCCTCTTCCAAAGGTAAAGCAGTTCCTATTCTTATTTTTATCTCTTCTGCTGTCTTATCTCCTATAAGAAGATTGTGAGTTTTCTTTACATATTTGATGATATCATTATCAAAATTATTTCCAGCTGTTCTTATAGTTTTACTTACTACTGTTCCACCCAAAGAAATAACAGCCACATCAGTTGATCCTCCACCGATATCTATTATCATATTTCCTTCAGGTACAGATATATCAAGTCCTGATCCAAGAGCAGCAGCTCTTGCCTCTTCTATCAAATATGCTCTCTTTGCTCCAGCAGATATTGCAGCTTCTAGTACAGCTCTTTTTTCTACTCCAGTTACATCAATAGGAACACATATCATAATTTCAGGCATAATAAAATTGTATGATCCAAAAACTTTTTTTATAAAGTATTTTATCATAGCTTCTGTTATATCATAGTCAGCTATAACTCCTTCACTAAGAGGTTTTACAGCTACAATGGTATCTGGAGTTTTTCCAAGCATTTCTTTAGCTTCATTTCCTACTGCCAATACTTTTCTACTTTCTCTTTCTACTGCTACTACTGATGGTTCATTTAAAACTATTTTTTTATGTTTTTTACTGTAAACCAGTGTATTTGCTGTTCCTAAATCTATTCCTATACTTCTGTTTAATCTAAAACTTGGGAATAATCTCATCACTTTTCACCCTCTATACATTTTTTTATTGCTAATTCAATTAAATCTTCTCTTCCATCAACGTAAAATCCAGCTATAAGTGCTTCAAAAGCTGTTGCCTCTTTATACTCCAAAACTGAGCATGATTTGGGAAAAGTTTTTATATTCCCATTTTTTGCTCTATTTCCCAGCATTTGATATTTTTCCTCTAAAAGAGGAACTATTTCCTTGTACAATACACTCTGTTTCTTGGCATTGACACACTCCTTAACTCTTTTATTGAGATTCTGAAGATTCAGTCCTTTACTTATCCAATACTTTCTTATACAGAGCTCCCAGACAGCATCTCCAAGGTATGCCAGTACTACCCCACTTGTTTCCTTCAAATCTACATGCTCCATGTAGTTGTATCCTTTCCATCTTTGATTTTTATACCCATTTCTGCCAATCTATCTCTAATTTTATCAGACATAGCCCAATTCTTGTCAGCTCTTGCTTCTCTTCTCATTTCAAGAATAAATTCAACAAGCTCAGAAGTCAAATTTCCAACTTCATTATCGAGTTTAAGTATAACACCTAAAACTTCCTGCATTATATTAACTACATAGTCTACAGTTTCTTTTACAGTTTCTTTTCCTTTTGCACTTAGTTTATCTCCCTCAAGAGCCTTGTTCAATTCTTTAATAAGTTCAAATATAGCTCCAAGTCCTTGTGCAGTATTAAAGTCATCATCCATAGCAGTTACAAATTTTTCACTTGAAGATTTAAGTACTTCTGCCAGTTCAGCACAATCTGCTCCACCTTCTTTCGTATCTGCTGCCAATGCATCTTTAGCTCTTAACAAAGCATTTTCTATTCTTTCTAATGATGATTTTGCCTGATTCAATTCATAATTGGAAAAATCCATAGGTTTTCTGTAATGAGCTCCCAGTATAAATAATCTTATTACTCTTCCTTCAAATTGTTCCAGAACCTGTCTAAGAAGCATAAATGTTCCTGATTTAGACATCTTTTCTCCATTGATATTGATATATCCATTATGCATCCAATATCTTGCAAACTCTCCACCACAAGAACATTTAGACTGTGCTATTTCATTTTCATGATGTGGAAATATTAAATCCTGTCCTCCACCATGTATATCAAATGTATCTCCAAGATATCTGTGCGACATTGCTGAACATTCAATATGCCAACCTGGCCTTCCTTTACCCCAAGGAGAATCCCAGCTTGGCTCCCCTTCTTTTGCTGCTTTCCAAAGAGCAAAATCTACAGGAGATTTTTTTATATCTGCAACTTCTATTCTTGCACCACTTTTAAGATCCTCTACATTTTGTTTAGAAAGAGCTCCATATCCATCTTTGTATTTTTCTACATTGAAGTATACATCTCCTTCTGCCTCATAAGCATATCCTTTTTCTATAAGGTTCTGGATTATTTCTATCATATCTCCAATATGCTCAGTTGCTTTGGGTCTTATCATTCCAGCTTCTTTAAGATTTACTTTTGAAGTATCCTCAAAATATGCTTTTATATATTTTTCAGCTATATCTTTAAGGGAAACACCTTCTTCATTAGCTCTTCTTATCATCTTATCATCTACATCTGTAAAGTTTTGTACATATTTTACTTTATATCCTCTATATTCAAAATATCTTCTTACTGTATCGAAGAATATAGCTGGTCTTGCATTTCCAATATGAATATAGTTATATACTGTAGGCCCACAGACATACATTGACACTTCCCCTTCTTTTACAGGTTTAAATTCGTCAATTTTTCCACTGAGGGTATTGTATATCTTTATCATTTTATCCTCCTTAATAGTTTTTCTATATTTTTAGAATCAGCTTCTGCTTCAAAAGTTATTTCATTACCAATTCCTATTATTTTTAAATCTGTTCCTTTTAACTCTTCTACACCAAAGTTGCTGTAAATATCTAAAGAACCATATAAAAACTGACCTCTTGCCAACGTTGCTGAAGAAGCATTCTCACTAAAGCTATCCTTTCCATAAATAAGTATATTCTCATCTTTAAAGAATAATCTTCCTCTCTTTGAAATACGATATCCATCTTCTGTCTTAAACATAGTCAAAGCTTTTTTTATTTTATCAACATCTTTTAAAGGTATCATTATAGTTGCATTATTAGTATCAGCTATTATTTCTCCATCTATTTCTTTGAGAAGTTCTGATGGATTTGCTCCTATAAATCCCTGCCACATAGCAAGTATCAAATCTTTATTATTTCCAAGTGTATATGAATTGAAAATAAGCTTTTCAAGTTTTGAAAAATCTTTCATTGAAAGATATAAAGTATTTTTACCTGCATATTTTAATATCCTTCTTTCTTCTGGCTGATTATTAAATGCAGCAAATACATCTTTATCTCCAATAATCTTTCCTTGTAATTTTACTACATTTTTATCTACAGTTCCAGTAAGAGATATAACCTCTATACCAAGATCTTTAGTTTTAGTATTATTATATATAAGAACTCCAAGAAGATTATCCCTTGTTTCATCTATTATATTTTCTATTTTAGCATTATAAATTCCTTTTTTGTTAATTATTTTTTTTAAAACTGATTTATTTTCAGAAAAAATTATTAATCCTCTATGGAAAAGCATATATATCTCTTTTTCAAGTCCATATTTTTTCATATATTTACTTTTTAATCTATAGAATTCTCCATCTTTATCAAAGTACTTCATACTATCTTTCAAAATAAAAAAATACCAATAACCTGTATCTACAACTACTGCTGTTTTTATTTCTCTGTTATAAAAATCAGAATCAGAAAAAGCATATACTTTTGAAATATATTTTTTTGTTTCTTCAAATTTGCCATAATCTGTGTCTTTTCCAACTGCATTTATTAAAGGCATTATTTCTCTAAAATCTTTATCTGCTATTCCTTCATTTGCATATATTATCTTTGTATCTTCTGTTATAAATTCTCTTGGAGATACTTTATATAAAAATCTATATCCAGCTAGAAAACCAATAAAAACAACTATAACAAAAAGCAGTATATATCTTTTTTTCATACACTATTCTCCTTATTCAAATCTATTTTTTTGTATTCTCTTCAATTCTCTAATAGTCAAATCTATCTTTTCTGATTTAAATACAGGGGCACTTATTCTTGCTCTTCTTATACTGCTCGAATCTATACAGCAACACAAAGTGTCTTCTTTAAAGTAATCAGCTTCTTTTACTACCTCTCCACATGGATCTATTACCATAGAGTTTCCAAAAAATGTCACTCCATCTTCTACTCCTGCTCTGTTAGTCATTATATTAAAAACCCCATTAGATATAGAACTGCTCTTTAATAAAGTTTTCCATGTTGCTGATACAGAAGATTTATTTACTCCAAGTCTAGCAGGAGCATTAGCTATGGAAAATATGTACTTAGCTCCATCTTGTGAAAGAATATAATGAGCTGATTGATGCCAAGCATCTTCACATATAAGCATTCCCATTCTTCCAAATTTTGTATCAAATGCCCTTATTTTCTCTCCAGTTCCAAAATATCTTCCCTCAAAAAACATTCCATAATCTGGAAGATATACTTTTCTATGTTTATGTACAACTTTTCCATCTTCAAGATAATAGGCTGTGTTATATGGATATTCATCTTCTCCCATTTCTGCCATGCCAAATATTATACTTATTTCCTTACTTTTTTCTAACAACACATCTGGAATTTTCTTCATAGCTGTTTCAAAAACTGTATCTTCCAGCATATACCCATTTAATGCCAATTCAGGAAATACTATAATATCATCTCCTGCTTCTATTCCTTTTTCTATTGATTCCAACATTTTTAATAAATTCTGCTCTGTATTTCCCAATACAGGTTTCATCTGCTCTATACGAATATTCATAGCTCCCCCTATTTAAGAGATAACAAATCTTCTAATGTAGTTATCTTTATATTATCATAATCTCCTGTAATAATTTTTACCTTTTCTCCTATTCTCTCTACAAGAGAGGAATCGTCTGTTCCAAGAAATTTTTCAGCTTCTGCTTTTTTATATGCTTTCTTAAGTATATCCCCTCTAAAAGTCTGTGGTGTATGAACTGCAACCAATCCTGCTCTATTTGGAGTAGCAAGTATTTCTCCATCTAACCCAACTACTTTTATAGTATCTTTTACAGGTACTCCTATCACTGCTCCAGCAAGGCTTTTATCCCTATCAAGTGCTGCACAGGTCATTTCTATATATTTTTCTTTCATAAAAGGTCTTACTCCATCTTGCACCAATATGTAAGTGCTTCCCTCATCTTCTTTCAAAGCATTATAAATAGAATCCTGACGTTCTTTTCCTCCTGCAAGAATTTTTTTTACTTTTTTTATATTATATTTATTACATTGTTTTTCCACTAAGTCAATATTATTTTCATTAGTTACAATAATTATTTCATCTATCAAAGAAGATTTTTCTGCTATTTCCAACGGAAAAATAAATAATGGTTTTCCATTATGCTCAAAAAACTGTTTTGGATAATCTAATCCCATTCTTTTTCCAATTCCAGCAGCAGCTAGTATAAGAGTTATTTTTCTTTTTTTTATTTCAGAGTCACTACTGTACATCCTAATCCTCCCTCTCCATGTCCTCCTATTCTATATTCTTTTACATAAGGACATTTTTTCAGGTAATTAAGTATTCCCTCTCTAAGTGCTCCAGTACCCTTTCCATGTATTACATAAACCTCATTATATGAATTCATAATAGCTCTATCAAGATAAGTTTCAAGCTCATAAACTGCTTCATCTACCATTTTTCCTCTTAAATCTATTTCGCTTCTTACAGCTGTTTTCTTATGAGAGAATGAATTATATACTTTCTGCTTCTTTTCTTCTACTACTTTTACATCATCTAGAGATACTTCCAGTTTTAATATTCCTGCCTGTACCTGTGTTGTTTCTTTAGAAAGATTTATTTTAAGTACATTAGCAAACTGATTAAGACTGTTGACAAACACTCTTTCTCCCACTTTAAAATCTACTTTTCTTGCAACTTTTGGCTTTTCTATTACAGTTTTACTCTTATCAGACTGTAACGCTGATCTAAGCATATTCAGACTTTTTTGAACATTTTTAATATCTTCTTTCTTATTATCTTCTTTTTGTATTTTCTCTACTAGAGCTGCTGCTTTAGACTGCATCTCCTTCATCATTCTGTCTGCTTTTTCATATGCTTCTTTCAATATATCATTTTTTTCTTTTTCCAAAATTCTAAGCTTTTCTTCAAAAGCCTCTTTATCTCTTTGAGCAGCTTCTTTCAGAAATTCCACCTGTTTTTTCATAACATCAAGTTCATCAGCTTTGTCCTTAATATTACTTATCATTTTTTCTATTTTTTTATTATCATCACTTATATAGCTCTTTGCTTTGTTGATTACCTCTTCTGATACTCCAAGTCTTCTGGCAATAGTAAGTGCATTACTTTCTCCAGGTATTCCTATTAAAAGCCTATATGTAGGAGAAAGAGTTTCCACATTAAATTCCATTGATGCTGTTTCTATTCCCTCTTCATTATATCCATGAGCTTTTACTTCACTATAGTGAGTAGTTATTATCGATTTACATTTTTTATCCTTTAAATAATCTATAACAGCCATAGCAAAAGCTGATCCCTCAGTAGGGTCTGTCCCTGATCCTAATTCATCTAAAAGCACAAGTGAAGCTTTTGTCACATTTTCAAGTATCTCCTGAACATTTTTTAAATGAGCAGAAAAGGAAGATAATGATTGCTCTATACTCTGTTCATCACCAATATCTGCATAGACTCCTGTAAAAAATCCAATGCTTGAATGTTCATGTGCTGGAATAGGTATTCCACTCAAAGCCATCAATGTCAAAAGTCCAGCTGTTTTCAATGCAACTGTCTTTCCCCCTGTATTTGGTCCAGTGATAAGAAGAGTGTTGTAGTCTTTTCCTATTTCAAATGTAAGAGGTACAACTGATGAAATAGGTATAAATGGGTGTCTTGCCTCTATCAATGTCAAAATTTCTCTGTTATTTATATTAGGTACTACACATTTTTTTTCTATTCCATACATAGCTCTGGCATTAAGTATATCCAGAGTAATAATTGCTTCTCCCACTTTATCTATATCATCTTTATTGTTTCTTATATAATCAGTTATTCTAAGAAGTATTTTTCTTATTTCCTCTTTTTCTTTTATCTCCAGTTCTCTATTTTTATTATTTAGAGCAACTATTGACAAAGGCTCAATAAATACTGTCTGCCCACTTGATGACCTGTCATGTTCAATACCTTTTATCTGACCTTTAAAGTCTGCTTTTACAGGAACTACACTTCTTCCATCTCTTTCAGTGATTATTTTTTCCTGAAATACTTTGGCAAACTGAGGCTCATTAAAAAGTTCATCAAACTTTCTCTTGATATTCATTGCAAGAGTTTTTTTATGGATTCTGATATCTCTTAAATCAAGAGAAGCATCATCTTTAATCTCTTTATTATTATCAATAGCTTTATTAATAATATCTTCTACTCCTCTTAAAATAGGTACATCATTAAACTTATCTCTTAAATCTTTATATTTATTCAAATCATCTAGTCTATTTTTAAATACTCTAAAAAGTCTTAGATTATGGTTGATATCCCATAAGTCTTCCACATCAAGATATGTTCCTATCAATTGTGATTTCTTTGTCATTTTACAAATATCTTTCATTCCAGCAGTTTCCAATCCACCATCAAATTTCAAAAAATCTGTAAAATCTCTCAATATATCAAGCTCTCTATTTAAAGAGCTGAAATCCTTGAAAGGTTCAAGCCCCAATATTTTATAATGGTTCTCTTCTATAGCACTATAATTTGAAATTTCTTCTCTCAGCTTGTCAAATTCCAAAACTGTATAACTATGTCTATTCATTTCTACCACCTTGTTATATATTTACGTTCATTTTATTATATCACAAATCTCTATTTTTCTTAAAGAAAGTTAAAGAAATTTAAAAAAAACTTGATATTTTCTTTATTTAATGATACAATTATTTGCAATTGTGTGTTCAATTGCAATTAGGAAAGAGGTGACAAAGATGCAAAGATGTGAAATCACAGGAACTGGAATTATCAGTGGTAACCAAATTTCTCACTCTCATAGACTTACTAGAAGAGTATGGAAACCAAATTTACAAGTTACTACTATCGTTGTAAACGGATCTCCAGTTAAAGTTAAAGTTTGTTCAAGAACTTTAAAAACTTTAAGAGGTGCCAGTGAAGTTGAAGTAATGAATATTTTAAAAGCTAATGCTTCTACTTTAAGTGCTAGACTTGCTAAATTCTTAAGCAAATAGTCTTAACAATTAGGATACCTTTAATAAAAAAAGACAGCTTAAAAAAAGCATGTCTTTTTTTTATATCTTTTTTCTTTCAATACTGACAAATTATAACAACAGCAAACAGGAAATTATTTTTCTTTTGATATATACTTTAATCTATGTGGGAAAGAATATTCAGTGAATTTTTACCAGCTTCTTCTTATAAAATGACTGAATAGGCTGACTTAGAATATTATTACAAAAATAATGAGAATATATTTTATGAACTATGGGTGCTTGTTGAAAAAAGTAAATATATTTTAAAAAGACTAGTTGTGGTAAATTTTCAACTAGTCTTTTCTTGTTTTTTTATTCTATTCTTCTACATCTGGAACTTTTGTTTTTATTATAAATGCTCCTATTATCATTCCAATTATTGATGGTACCAGCCATGCAAATCCATATTCAGATAAAGGCATTTTACTTAAAATCATTTTAAATGCAGAAATATTCATTCCACCATTTACTAAAGTTTCCATCAGACTGAAAAGAAATGCCATTAAAATCCCACCTTTAAAAGGCCCATCATTTGGAAGAAATTTCTTTATCAATCCTAAAAAAGTTAATACTATACACATTGGATAAATTACAGCAAACATAAAAGATGCATATCCAACTATTCTATTAACTCCTAAAATTCCCAAACATCCTCCTACTATACATATAACTACCAGCCATGTTGTATATTTTATTCTTCCCTTTGTAAATTCCTCTACAAATTCTCCCCCAATAGTTGCTATCCCTACTCCAGTAGTTAAACAAGCAAGCATAACAATAATTGCCAAAACTCCTGACCCTGCTTTTCCAAGAAGCTGCTCTACAAGAACTATCAGCATTGTTGCCATTGACATATCTACTGTTACATATCCATCTCCTGTGGCACCTAAATACAGCAGACCTATATAAATAACTGTTAATCCTACAATAGCAACTAGAGCTGTAATATATATACCTGTATTTATCTGACTCTTCTTTATTTCTCCATCTCTCAAAGCATTAAAAAACAGAGAGGCACACATCAAACCTAGAGTCAGATCTCCAGTATTATATCCAGTTATAAGGGCATCTACAAAAGGTTTTTTTATTCCTGTAGGAACAGGTGTTCCTATTGGTTTAATGACTGCTGCTGCAACTATTATCAACAATGCAATCAAAAGTGCCGGTGTCAGATATTTTCCGATTTTATCTACTACAGAACTGGCATCTTTGGCTATAAAAAATATAATTAAAAAGAAAACCAATATTGTCACTGGCATTGGTACTTTATCAGTTAATGCTTTGATTCCCATTTCATGAGTTGTTGCCGCTAATTTCGGCATAGTTGAAGTAGTAGCAAGCATTAATACCATTATCAGATAAAAAAAGTTATAAAACCAAGGAGCAACAGGATTCAAAATATTTTTAACATCTCCTCCAGAATTATTCACTGCAATTACAGCAATTACTGGAAGCAATATTCCTGAACAAAATAATCCTAAAGCTCCTGATATCCATTCCGTCCCACTTGCTACTCCTATTCCAGGTGGAAATATCAAATTTCCTGCTCCAAAAAAAGTTGAAAAAAGAGCAAATCCAACTATTATTCCTTTCTTAATCACTTTACTATCCATAAATTTTCCCTCTCCTCTTTTTATTTATTTTATACCCTAATTTTTCTGATACACTATTTTTCCATTTACCATTGTAAAACTTACTTTTACATCTTTTATCTCATCTTCTGGAATGTTATAAATATTTCTTTCAAGCCCTACTATATCTGCATATTTTCCAATTTCCAATGTTCCTTTTATATTTTCTTCCAATGACTGATAAGCAGCATTTATTGTAAATAATCTCACTGCTTCATCTACAGTTAATTTTTGTGATGGCATCCACCCACCTTCTGGAAAACCTTTTATATCTTTACTTGTCACTGCAAAATAAATATTTTCCAAAATATTAAAACTTACTACTGGAGCATCTGAGCCCCCTGAAATATGCAATCCTTCATCTAGCATTGTCTTCCATGCATATGATGAAAATGTTCTTTCTTTTCCTAATCTTTCTTCTGCTATCTCCATATCACTATCTATAAAAACTGGCTGTATATAAGCTGTTATATTTCCTTTTACCATTTTATCAATAATTCTCTTGTTTGTTATCTGAGCATGAACTATTCCATCTCTCATAGGATTTGAAAGGTTATCCTTATTCACCTCATTTAAAATGTCAGCTGCTATCTCTATAGCTCCATCACCTATTCCATGTACTGCTATCTGCATATTATTCTCTTTAGCTTTTTTAAAGAACTTTCTCAACTGATTTTCATCTAAAATCTGTATTCCACGAGTTTCAGGATTATCTGTATAAGGTTCATTCAAATAAGCAGTTCTAGCTCCCAATGAGCCATCTGAAATAACTTTTAAAGGTCCTATTTTAAAGTATTCTCCCCCTTGTCCTGTTCTATAACCTTTTTCTATAAATTCTTCAAAATTTTCATAAATAAAAAACATACATTGTTCATAAGTTCTAACTTTCAATTTTCCTTCTTTTTCAAGCTCAGTATAAGCTGTTATGACTTTTTCCCAATCTTCTTCAGGAACTGCTGAAAAATAATCAGCACTATGTACTTGAGTTATTCCCTCTTTTAGAAAATCTTCTTGTGCAGAAAGTATCATTTCTTTAATATATTCAATAGTCGGTTTTGCCAAAGCTTTTCTATACACTATTATTGAAGATTCTCTTAAAATTCCCTTTTCAATATCTATATATTCCATAGCTTCTTTTGTAATTTCATTTTTTAATATCAATTCCATAGCTTTAGAATTGACTACAGCAACATGAGCACACACTCTCAATAAAATTATAGGATATTCAGTAGATATTTTATCTAAATCTTCTTTATAAATAAAATCATTTCCATCTTTAAACTCTGATTGATTCCAACCCCAACCTATAAGCCACTCTTGACTTAAACCATTTCTTTTATAGTGCTCTTTGCTTCTTTCGATGACTTCATCAACAGATTCTGAGCCATTGAGTTTTATAAATTTTTTTGTTTCTGCATAATCTAAAGCATGTAAATGAGTGTCTACAAATCCTGGTAGAACCAATTTTCCTTGCATATCAATTTTTTGCTTAGCATTTACTTTTTGAACATCTATATCTTTTCCAAGAAAAGATATTTTCCCATCTTTTATTCCCAATGCTTCATATACAGAATTATCCTTATCCATTGAGTGAAATTCTCCATTATACAATAACGTGTCTATAGTCATTTTGCCCCCTCCTTAAGTTTAGATGTTTTAATTAAAAGCAATTTTTATGCCAATAATCATATTTGCCTAACTTTATCTAAAATATATAATCTTTATCTTTTTATTATTTCTTATTTATTCAAGAAATCGTAAAAAATTTTACTGTTTTTAAAAAATATTTTACAAAACTATTCTAAGATATGTTAAAATAATTAAGGGGGGGATAAAATGCTTGAAAGCTATATTGAATTAATAAAAATGATAGATAATTCCTTTGATGGAGTAATGGTTGTAGATGAAAATTTAATAATAAGGTATTGTAAATACTTTTCTGCTTCTGGACTTGGAAGTGTTGATGTAAAAACAGCTATTGGAAAAACTCCATTTGATATTTTTGCTAATATTACAAAAGAAACTTCTACTTTCTATAGAGCAGTAAAATATGGAGAAACTTTTCTTAATAATACACAGGTAATTCTTTACAGCAATGGAAAAAAAGAACCAATAATTGATAGCACTATTCCTATCATTATAAATGGTAAAATCATAGGAGCTGTAAACACAGTACGATTTGTCAGTAATTTTAAAAAAAATAACTTCACAAATCATTCAAATATAATAGCTCCATGTTTTAACGATCTTTACACAATTGATGATATAATTGGAACTTCTGAAGAAATACTTTCTTTAAAAAATAAGATATCTAAAGTTTCAAAGACAGATTCAAATGTATTTATCTATGGAGAAACTGGAACAGGAAAAGAGATGGTAGCCCAGTCTATTCATAGCAACAGCGATAGAAAAAATAAAATATTTATTTCACAAAATTGTGCTGCTATACCTGATAACCTTTTAGAAAGTATTCTTTTTGGAACTACAAAGGGAAGCTATACAGATGCAATCAATAGACCTGGAATTTTTGAAATGGCACATGGAGGTACAATTTTCCTTGATGAAATAAATTCTATGAATCTTAATATGCAGGCAAAGCTATTAAGAATAATAGAAGACAAAAAAATAACAAGAATAGGTGGAATAGAAACAAAGGAAGTCGATGTACGTATTATTGCTGCAATCAATGAAATTCCTGAAATTTCTATGACCGAAAAAAGAATTCGTCCAGATCTTTTTTACAGATTATCCAGTGTGCAGATAAAAACACCTTCATTAGCTGAAAGAAATGAAGATATTGAAGAGCTCGCTCAATTTTTCATTGAATTTTATAACAAAAAAATGAATAAAGATATTAAAAATATTTCAAAAGATGTTTTAAAAATTTTCTATGGTTATACATGGCCTGGAAATGTGAGAGAGCTGAAAAATGTTATTGAAACTGCTTTTAATTTTTCTATTTCCAAAACTATTGAGCTTTCTGATATTCCAGAATATATAAAAAATTACAAAAAGGAAAATAATCATTTCAAATGCTCTATTTCTAATAATGAATATCCATATAAAGATATATCTCTCAGTACAGCACTTGAAAACTTTGAAAAAGATTATATATTGAAAGCTTCAAAAAATACACTATCTTTTTCTGAACTAGCTGATGCTCTCAAAATATCAAAACAACTTCTAAACCATAAAATTAAGAAATATGATTTGAGAAAATATATTAATTATTAACAATCAAAAGAGGATAACCTATGAGCATTTAATTATGCTCTTTAGCTATCCTCTCTATTTTTATTTGTATTCCTTTATATTAATTAAAAATTAAATCTATACCCTACTGAAAGTGTTATTCTTGAATAATCTAAATCTTTTTTAATTCTTTTTCCATCTACCTCAGCTTTCATTTCAGTTCTATTTACTTTATACATTAAATCTACTACAAAGTTATTATACTCTGCTCCTGCACCAATTCCATAATATAATCCATTTTCTACTTTTGTAGAAAATTTCATTGTTCCATATCCTGGTGCATTTGCTTTCATATTTCCATTCTTATCATTAAATGAATACCCTAAATCAGCTTTTAAATATGGTTTAATATTTCCTTCTACTGGAAAGTTATACTTAGCTGTTACATATAGAGGAACTGATTTAAAACCTGGAATTTTACTAGTCATATCATATAAATTTCCAGTATCATCAAAACTCCAATCTTTAGTTGTATTTTTTTTAGGATCCCCATGATCTTGGTAAGATAATCCAAGTCCCAATTCAAAATTAGGATAAACTTCTCTCATTACTTCCACTGTCAGTTCATAACCAAAGTCATCTCCATCATCCTTATTTAATTTTTCTCCATCATATTTTACTTCATCAAATCTTTGAAGCATATCTGCCCCTGCTTTTAAATATACATTTGTTCCCTCTGCTGCCAAACTTACACATGATAATGCTGCTAGTCCTAATAAAACTTTTTTAAACATAAATATCTCTCCTTTAGTATATTTTTATTATAGGATATAAATATTTTATAGCTTCTTTTTCCAAAACTAAAAACTGTTCTCTTTTATGTATAAATGCGAACATTTTGACCTTTGTTTTCTTTTGTAAAATATAGAATTAAAGATATATATAAAGAATTTCAAAATAAAATAATTATAAATTCAAATTGATTTATTGAAGATTTTATGATATAAGTAAGTGTAGGATTAGATGAGATTCTAGTGGATTTTTTTCATAAAGTTCTGTTCGCATTTATACATAAACAAGAACTCTTAATATTTTTTTCAATTATATAATTTAATAAAAAAAGACCAACTGGTAGCTTCAGTTGGTTTTAATTTTATATATTATTTTATTTTTATATAAAATATAGTTTTATTTTTATTTTTTAGTCATTTATAAAACTATATTAGTTGAGCAATAAGAATGTTGAATTTTATTATTTCTCCTTATCTAAGTAAAAGAAAAAAGACTGAACTTATATGTCCAGTCTGTAAGAAACTATTTTTCAATTCTTGTATAAGGAATTAAAGCAATATTTCTAGCTCTTTTAATAGCTTTAGCTATTCTCCTTTGTAACTTAGCATTAGCTCCAGTTACTCTAGAAGGGTTGATTTTTCCTTTATCAGATACAAATCTTTTTAAAAGGTCTACATTTTTATAATCAATTTCTTCAGCTTTAACTCTTAATTTAGCTCTTCTTCTTCTGAATTCTGCCATTTTCATAACCTCCTCTTGATTTTAACTACATTCTAAAATAATTAGTCTTGCTTAACAATGATATATCTCATTACTTCTTCAGTAATGTTAAGCTTTCCTTCAACTGCTGATAATTGAGTTCCATCAATATCAAAAGTTGCTAGTACATAGAATCCAGTTTTTTTCTTATCAATAGGATAAGCTAATTTTCTTTCTCCCCATTTTTCACTTTTAGCTACTGTAGCTCCAGCTGCAGTTAAAATTCCTGTTACTTTTTCAACTACTGCATCTCTACCTTCTTCTAAAATTGTTGGGTTGATGATGTACATAATTTCATATTTTTTCATTTTTTAACCTCCTCCCTATGGTTTTAGCCCAAAACACATTGATTTTGAGCAGGGTACTAAATACTATACCATTTTTTTATAATTTTTTCAAGTATTTATTTATGATTTTTTAGAACTTCTTATCCAAGGCGGAAGATCAAGTTCAGATCTTTTCACATCTGCTTCTTCAGGAGTAACAACTGTTACAGGTTTCTTAGCATCTACATTGATAAATGGCTCACTTTTTTCCTGCTCATTTACAAAATTATTAGCTATTATAGTAACCTGTACTCTATCTCCAACTTCTGGGTCAATAACAAGTCCGAACATTACATCATCAGCAGTTTTTCCAGCTGCATCTCTAATCATATCAGAAATAGTCTGAGCTTCCATAAGAGTTATATCTGGTGCTCCAGTTATATTAATAAGTATTTTGCTTGCTCCAAGTATAGACTTTTCAAGTAATGGTGATAGTAAAGCTTTTTCTGTAGCTTTTACAGCTCTATTCTCCCCTTCTCCTTCTCCAAATCCAAGTACAGCTACACCTGAATTCATCATTGTAGCTTTAATATCAGCAAAGTCTAAATTGATAAGTCCATTACCAATCATTAAATCAGCAACTCCTCTGATACCTATTTTCAAAATATTATTTGCTTCTTTAAATGCATTTTGTAAAGTTATTGTTTTGTCTGGTAGTTCAAAAAGTTTGTCATTTGGTATTATTACTAAAGCATCTACAGCTTTTTTAAGATTTTCAACACCTATATCAGCATTATTTTTTCTTTTCTTTCCTTCAAATGAAAATGGTCTTGTTACAACTGCTACAGTTAATACTCCAAGTTCTTTTGCTACTTTAGCAATTACTGGGGCAGCTCCTGTTCCAGTTCCTCCTCCCATCCCTGCTGTTATAAATAACATATCCGTTTCTTCCAAAAGATTTTTAATTTTTTCTACATCTTCTTCTGCTGCCTGTCTTCCTATTTCAGGATCAGCTCCAGCTCCAAGCCCTCTTGTTAATTTTTCTCCAAGCTGAATTCTTATATCAGCCAGAGATTTATTTAAATCTTGAGCATCTGTATTTGCAGCAATGTATTCTACTCCTCCTACTCCAGATTCAATCATATCATTGATTGCATTTCCTCCAGCTCCTCCAGCTCCTAATACCTTTATCTTAACTAAATCTTGATCTATCAACATAATACCCCCTTTTATCATTTCCTTCTGAATTTAAATAAAATTAGAAAACCAGTTTTTTATACTGCTGAGTGTTCCACTTTTCTTTTTGCTGCTATTTTTCTCATCTTCTAGTAATTTATCCAAGTCGTCCTCTTCAGCCTCTTCTGTTACAATTTTTGAAGGGTCTTCAGATTCATTCTGCTGTGAATAAAACCCTGACTGCATTTTGTTGTATTCCTCTTCCATTATTTCACTGAAGATTCCTATAACTGTAGCCATACTGGCATCTACATCCTCCAGACCTCGAAAAGCATGAGGAAGCACCTTTCTCACAACATATCCTGTTTTTTTATTTATTTTTTCAAGAAGACCATCAATAACAATGGCTCCTCCTGTTAATACCAAACCTTTTCCAAGGTATCCGTTAAATCCAGATTCCTCAATAGTTTGAGTAATAAAGCTGATTATGTCTTCTGTTCTTGCATCTATTATATTTTTTATATCTGCTACTGATACTTTTTTGGTATCCCCACAGAATATGTGATCTTCATGTATATCTTTATCTTTCAACTTTGATAATATTTCAAAAGCTTCCTGTTTAGATATCTGGAATAGATAACTTATATCATTTACATAATGCATTCCTCCAAGAGGAAGCGATTTTGAATAGATAAGTTTATCATTTTTAAATAAAATTATATCTGTTGAACCCTCACCAATATCGATTAGAGCAACTCCCATTCTTCTATCTTCATCATCAAGGGAAGCTTTAGCTGATGCATAAGCATTTAAAAGAACATGTTCTGCCTCCAGCCCTATTCTATTTACTACTTCTACAAGCTTTTCAGCTTCCGCTTCATCTATATATATAAGATGAACATCTCCCTGCATTTCCTTTCCAGTTACACCTATTGGATTCTTAATTATCCCTGAATTATTTACTCTGATATTATATATTTCTCTTTTTAATACCCTTTCTTTTCCTGTGAGAAGTTCATGTTCGGCCATTCTAATCAATGTATCCACTTCTTTTTCTCCAATTTCTTTTTCATCAAAAGAATACCTAACATTAGTAGTTCTCGATTTAATAGCTTCTCCACTTATTCCAATAGATATTTTTTCAATAGAAATACCAGTTTGTTCTCTCAATTGTCCTAAGGCATAAGCCAAGCAATGACTTAATTCCTCTGGATTTTCTACAACTGACTTTTTCATTCCACGACTTGGAACTTCTACATATCCTAATATTTTTAAATTTTCACCATCAGCAGATAATTCTCCAGTGACAGCTTTTATCTTCATATTTCCCATATCTACTGCTGTTTTTATTATACTATCTCTATTATCTGTCATCGCTTTTATCCCCCAAACTTTTTACTATAAAGTCATTGAATCTCAAATCTATATATTCTACTTTTTTGCTTTTGATTAATTCCGAATATAAAGTCTCTACAATTTTATATTTTTCTCTTTTTATCTCTTTATTGGTTTTTATTATTGTACCATCTACAAGGATTATTTCAATGCAATTTTTATTTTTTATGTAAATTTGAGATACTAACTCTTTCAATAAATAATCGTCCATTAAAACTAAAACATTCAGCAGACTCTTTATCTCATCTTTCTCTTTTACTGAAATAAGAGGAATATCCTTTTTTTCTTTTTCATTAAAAGTTCCAAAAACTTCTCCTTCTGAATCTACAAGATATATTTTATCTTTAATCTGGGCATAGTAAAATAGCTCTTTTTCTTCTATATTTATAGTGAGTTCTCCCAATGCATTATTTTCTACACTGGCATTTTTTACTCTGACATCTTTTTTTAGTGTATCTTCTATACTCTTAAAATCTAAGTCCCATATGTTCTTATTATATGTTGTTTTCCCTAGTTCTGTCAATTCCCTTAATAATAATTTTGGCTCACCTTTTATATTAACCCTCTTTATTTTAAAAAAATCTAGCTTCAAGAATTTTGAAGGAATAGAGAAAATTAAAAAACTTATTCCTAATATTGTGAAAAGTCTTATTACAAATTTCAAAAAAATCTCCTCACTTTTAAATTTGACCTACTTTTTAAATGTTTCCACCATTATCCTTACAACATCATCATAAGTATACCCTTTTAAAGTTGCCAAATCTGGAATAAGACTTGTTTTCGTCATTCCAGGAAGTGTATTTACTTCAAGGAAATATACTTTATCATCTTTAAGAATGAAATCACTTCTTGATATTCCTGCAAGCCCAAGCACATTATGTACCTTTACAGCATTTTCAAGAGCTTCATCATATGCTTTTTTATCTATTTTAGCAGGATACTCATGTATTGAGCCTCCTTCAGCATACTTTGATTCATAGTCATAAAATTCATTTTTAGGAATTATTCTAAGTACTCCTATTCCTTCTCCGTTGATAACTCCAACTGTAAGTTCTTCTCCAGTTATCATCTCTTCTATGACAATTTTTTTCCCTTTGAGTTCTGCTACTGCCTTTTCAGCCTCTTCTCTGTTATAGCAGAAAAATATCCCTACACTTGACCCTTCCAAAGCTGGTTTAATTACAACAGGATAAGAATCTATATCTGCTACCTTATCATAATTTTTTGCAATTCGTACTCCTGCACTTTCAGCAAGTTTTTTAGTAATAATTTTATCCATAGCTATTCCACTTGCCTCTGCTCCTGAGCCAGTATATGGTTTTCCAAGCATATCAAGAAGCCCCTGTACTCTTCCATCTTCTCCAAATCCACCATGAAATGCAAGATATGCAAAATCATATTCATTTTCAATAAAAGCTGAAACAAGATTTTCTTTTGTAACATCAATTCCATATGCATCATAGCCTTGTTTTAAAAGACTTTCTAAAATTGCTTTTCCACTATTTAAAGAAACTTCTCTTTCAGAAGAAATTCCTCCCATAAATACAGCTATCTTCAAAACTACTCCTCCTACTTATCCGAATTCTTAATAATTATTATTTCTTCTTCAAGGTTTATTCCATATTTTTCACTTATAGTATTTTTTACCAATTTCAGTATTTCAGAAATATCTTCAAATGTTGCAGTACCCCTGTTAACTATAAAATTCGGATGTTTTTCTGATATTTGAGCTCCACCTATGACAGTTCCTTTTAAACCAGCTTCTGATATAAGCCTTGCTGAAAAATCTCCAGCTGGATTTTTAAAAGTACTTCCAAGATTAGGAAGATCCAAAGGCTGCTTGCTTTCTCTCAAAGCTTGTATCTCTATTACCTTTTGCAAATCAAATCCGTCTTTAAACTTAAATACAGCACTTATTATTATCCATTTTTTACTTTGTATTTCTGTTCTTCTATATGAAAAATCTAAGTCCTCTTTCTTTATTCTTCTTATTACATGATTTTCATCAAATATTTCTATTTCACTTATACAGTCAAATATTTCACTCCCATAGGCTCCACCATTCATGTAGACAAGTCCTCCTACACTTCCTGGTATTCCTGCAAGATTTTCAAGTCCACTATAATTATTTTTATTCATATAAGCAATAAGTTTATTGAAATCCAGTCCAGCTTCTACCTCTACCAGACCTCTTTCTAATTCTCTTATGTTATCCATTTTTTTTAGGGAAACAAAAGTAATATTTAAATTTCCCTCATCTATCAGGGTATTAGTCCCATTTCCAATAAGAAAAATATTGCTGTTATTTTCAAATATCTCTTTAAGTTCATTTTTATCTTCTACAGTTATAAATCTTTTAGCTATTCCTCCAACTTTCATATTAGAATGTAGTTTCATTTCATGATTTTCAAGTATCTTCATTATCTGTTTTTCCCTTCCAATTTATCAGCTATCCTGTGAGCTACTTTTGAAATATCTCCTGCTCCCATAAACATAAATACTTCATGTCCCTGACAGTTTAGTACTCTCTCATCTATTTTTTCACTATTTTTTTCAATTATCACTTTTTTATTTTTTAATACATTTCCAAGATCTTCTACAGTTACTCCAAATTCATCTTTCTCTCCAGCACTGTATATAGGTAGAATCAATACTTCTTCTGCCCCCTCAAAAGCATCAGTAAAGTTCTGAAGAAGAAATTTTACCCTGCTGTAACGATGAGGCTGGAATATTATAGTAAGTTTCTCATGTTCTATAGATTTTGCCCCTTGAAGAGTGGCTCTAATCTCAGTTGGGTGATGTGCATAGTCATCTATAATTTTTATCCCTTTATCCTCATTACAGTAAAGAACATCATATCTTCTTTTTGATCCTTTAAAATTTTCTAGAGCTTTTTTCAAAAACTCCTCATCTACTCCAAACTTTTTAGCATAGTAGATAACAGGCAGAGAATTCAGAATGTTATGATGTCCAGGAATAGATATAGTATATCTTCCTACATCTTTTCCTTTTATTGCCACATTATAACTTGTTTTTCCATTTTCTACATTAATGTCATAAGCAAATATATCTGCTTCTTTATCATTTATACTGTAAGTTACTATCTTTTCTTTTTCTTTTTTTTCAACTAATTTTTTTAGATTTTCACAATCTATACATACTACTACTTCATTTTTAGTCTGATCAATAAATTGAGAAAATGACTTATTTATATTTTCAAGACATCCATGAGTATCCAGATGATCTTCCTCTATATTAGTTATCACAGCATATGATGGTTTCATATATAAAAATGAATTATCACTTTCATCTGCTTCTGCTACAAAATATTCTGATTTTCCAGGCTTTGCATTTGAACCAATCTCTGGAAGTATTCCTCCTACTACAATTGTAGGATCAAGATTGAGCATAACTGACGACATCATAGAACTAGTAGTAGTTTTACCATGTGTTCCTGCTACTGCGATTCCAGTTTCATCATTTAGAAGCATAGCTAAAAGCTCTCCTCTTTTTACTATTTTTATTCCATTTTCTACTGCATACTTATATTCAGGATTATCATATTTTATAGCACTTGAAGCTATTACCATATCACAACCCTTTACATGTTCCCCTTCATGAGTATTGTAGACAGTTATCCCCATATTTTCCAATTCCTCTGTTACATACCCTCTGTTCAGATCAGCTCCATTTACATCATATCCTTTTGTTTTCATTATTTTTGCTAATCCACTCATTCCTATTCCGTTTATACCAATAAAGTAAATTTTTTTCATCAATTAATTCCTCCAAATATCCAAATCATTTATAATTTTTTCCACAGCATTAGATTTTTTTAAGGATCTTATCCTTACTCTCATAGATTTTAATGCTTCTTCATTCTTTATTAACTCAAGAGCCTTTTCAATTGCACTATCTGCCTCTGTATTGGTATATACAAGAGCAGAATTATTTTCTTCTAATATCTTCGCATTGTCATATTGCCCAACTTTTAAAGAATTATATGGAATAATAATTGATGGTTTCTCCAGTTCTATTATTTCAGAAATCGTCAAAGCTCCTGCACGACATATTATCAAGTCAGCAGCAGCCATAATATTTATTATGTTGTTAAAATATGGTTTTACTGTATCAGACATCTTTGTTTTTAATATCCTTTTACCAATTTCTTCAAAGTTGTTCTCACCAGTTGCCCAGTAAACTCTCAACTTTTTATCTTCAAGAAATTTATTCCAATTTTTTATTACTGCCTCATTTATATCCTTTGCTCCCAGACTTCCTCCTGTTATTAAAATAACTTTTTCATCTTCTTCCAGTTTCAGTCTTTCTCTCTCTTCATTTTCATTTACATAATTAATTTCTTCCCTCAAAGGATTTCCTGTTACATCAAATCTCTTTTGATATTTTAATGGAATATCATCATATGTTTTATCAAATGCAAGAAATGTTTTTTCTGCAAATTTGTACAATACTTTATTTGTCCAGCCTAGATTAGCATTCTGTTCTTGGAGATAAACTTTTTTTCTCAATAGAATTCCTCCAATTATAGCAGGAACAGAAATATAATTTCCAAATCCTATTATTGCATCAGGTTTTTCCTTTGCAACTATCTTTATTCCTTGCCAGACTCCCTTTATATATTTAAGTATACTCTTTATATTTTTAGGAGGCTTTATGTCTAGACCAATAAATCTAAATCCTGCTTCGGGAACGATATCTTTTTCCATTCTAATACTTGTCCCTACAAAAAGGACATCTATATTTTTTAATTTAAGACCTTCAGCTACAGCTAAAGCAGGATAAATATGCCCTCCTGTTCCTCCAGTCGTTAAAATAATTTTTTTCAAATTTCTCACCTACCAAAGATTTCTCTTACTAATTCCTTAAATACTTCTCCTCTATGTTCATAGCTGTTGAATTGATCAAAGCTGGAAGTTGCTGGAGAAAGAAGTATTACCTGAGCTTTCTCAGGATTGAGCCTTTCTTTCATATTCAAAAGACAGCTTCTTAAATCTCTAAGCAAAAATATTTTACTGCTGTCATATCCTTTTTCTAAAAGTATTCTGTTAATTTCATCAGCAGTTTCTCCAATAAGATAAGTTTCTTTTGCATGAATCTTTATCAGCTCTGCCAAAGGAGACCAATCAAGTTTTTTGTCAAATCCACCACAAATAAGCACACATTGGTCAAAAGCTTCCACTGCAAATTTTGTTGAATCTATATTAGTACCCTTAGAATCATTTATAAATTTTATTTTTCCATAATTAAAAAAATCTTCCATTCTATGCTCAATAGTTCCTGTATTATATAAAAACTCTCTTATTTTTTTATTTTGTATTCCTATTATTTTAGCTGTTGCTACAATAAAAAGCATATTTTCAAGATTATGCTTCCCTTTCAATGAAAGTTTTCCACATTCTAAAATTTCTCCATCTTTTCCATAGAGCTTCCCATTTTCTACCCAAAAATCACACTCTTTAGTTATATTTTGAGATATTTTTATCTTCTTTCCAAATATAAACTTCTCTCTCTCAACTACTTCTTTAGAATCAAGATTAAAAATAAAATAATCCCTTTCAGTCTGATTTTTACCTATATTAAACTTTGTTTTATAATAATCTTCTGTATCCTTATACCTAGAAAGATGGTCAGGAGTAAGATTTATTACCATAGTTATCCATGGTTTAAAATCAAGAAGATTTTCAAGTTGATATGAACTTAATTCTAAAACAATATAATCTAAATCTTTATATTTTAAAAGCACTTCAGCAAATGAAACTCCTATATTTCCAGCATACTCAGCTTTAAATCCAGCATATTGAAGAAGTTCTGTAATCTTAGAAGTAGTAGTAGTTTTTCCATTTGTTCCTGTCACAGCAATTATTTTACTTTTTATTTCATATTGTAACATATATTCATAACTTAATTCAATTTCATCTATCAATTTTATTTTTTTTTCTTTAACTTTCATAACAAGTTCATTATAAGGTACTCCTGGACTTTTAACAAAAATCTCTATTTCGTCCAAATACTCCATTCCATCTTTAGAAGATATTCCTTTTTTATCATCAACAAGTATTACTTCATACCCCATATTTTCTAGTAAATGCTCAGCTCCAAGACCACTTACACCAGCACCGAAAACCATTGCTTTTTTCATGATATATCCCTTCCTTTTTTTCTGTTTCCAATATAGACGGAAAACCACGGGGTTTCCGTGGTTCGTTTATTAGAGAATTCCTCTTAATCTTATTATTCCAAGTGCTACCATTCCAAATATCAAAGTCGTTATCCAGAATCTCATCGTCACCTTAGTTTCAGCTAAACCACTGAGTTCAAAGTGATGATGAATAGGTGCCATTTTGAATATTCTTTTTCCTCTCAGTTTGAAAGATCCTACTTGAAGTATAACTGAAAGAGCTTCCATTACAAACACTCCTCCTATTATTGGAAGAATAAGTTCCTGCTTCAAAAGAATAGCAACTACTCCTAATACTCCTCCTAGTGTAAGAGAACCAGTATCTCCCATAAATATCTGAGCTGGATAGAAGTTATACCATAGAAATCCAAGTCCTGAACCACAAATAGTTGCTAGGAATACAGACATCTCTCCTGAACCTGGTATATAAAAAAGTTTCAAGTGTTCACTCATGTTTACATTTCCTGTAAAATAAGAAATTGCTCCTAATATAGTAGAGCATATTATCATTGGCATTATAGCCAGTCCATCTAATCCATCTGTTATATTTACAGCATTAGATGTCCCCATAAGGATTATAAGTATAAAAATCAACATACCTATGCTCCCTATATAAAGCATACTTCCAGAAATTAATGGATTAATTATTGAGAGATCAAATGCTCTATCTCCTGTCAATCCTATCTGAGTTACAAAAAGCCATACAAGAACTGCTATTACAGCCTGTCCTAAAAGTTTTTTCTTTCCAGAAAGCCCTTTTTTATTCACAGTAAATTTTTTATAATCATCAATAAATCCTATAGATGCAAAGCCCATCATAGCCACAAGAAGTACATCTATAAATGTATTAGATATATCTGATACCAAAAGGTTTGTTACCAGCATCACTATTACTATTAAAACTCCACCCATTGTAGGTGTTCCTTTTTTAGAAAGATGCGAAACAGGACCATCATCTCTGATTTTTTCACCAAACTTTTTAACTTTAAGATAGTTAATAAATGGTTTCCCCAAGATTAAAACTAAAACAAAAGACAGTGTAAAACTTATAAATCCTCTTAAATACATAGACTTTAAAAAAGCTAGACTTTCAAAGTACTCCCCTATTATATATAACATTCTATTATTAATCTCCTCACAATATTTTTTCTGATTTTCTTATTTATCCAAAATTATTCTATTATCTCTTCAAGCTTCATTCCACGAGATCCTTTTAATAAAACAGAAATTTTTCTCTGCTCTTTCAAAATAGCTTTTTTTATCTCTTTTTTTTCTGTGAAATGAGTTATTTTTTCTCTGTTTTCTTTTATATATTCCAAAGCTTTTCTCATTCTCTCGCCATATAAATATATCTTGTCAGTATGAATATTCAAAGCTTTGTCTAAAATATTTTTATGGTACTCTATCTCATTTTCTCCAAGTTCCAACATATCTCCAAGAACAACTATTTTTAAAGTATCATTGTACAGCTTATCAAAAGTTTCAAGTGAGAAGCTTACTGATATAGGGCTGGCATTGTATGCATCATTTATATATACAATGTTTTCTTTTTCTATCTTTTGAAACCTCATTGGAGTAAGTTCAAGATTTTTCAATCCTGCTTTTATTTCCTCATAAGGTATTCCCGTTTTCTTTCCTATTACCACAGCCATAGCTGCATTCAGACAGTTATGTTTCCCATTTAGAGCTACTTCATATTTATTTTCATCTAATTCAAATGAAAGTCCTTTATCACTGTCCATAAAATTTTTAATTTGATAATTATTATTATCACCATATCCAACTTTTATTCCATCTAGTATTTTTAGAAATGGATCATCACCAAAAATAATAAGATTTTCTTTTGTAATATATTTTATAAGCTCTGTTTTTGCTTTAAAAACATTTTCTCTGGTTTTTAAAAATTCCAAATGAGAATCGCCTATATTGGTTATGACTCCAATATCTGGTTTAGCTATGTTAGATAATAAATCTATCTCTCCAAAGCCACTCATGCCTAATTCAAGCACTGCTACTTCATATTTACTATCCAATTGTAAGATTGTAAAGGGAACTCCTATATGATTATTGAGATTTCCCATGGTTTTAGCTGTCACATATTTTTGTGACAGTACAGAATACATCATATCTTTTGTTGTAGTCTTACCATTACTTCCTGTTATAGCAATGATTTTTATATCAAGAGCCTCTCTATATTTTTGAGCCAGTTTCTGCATGGATTCTACAGTATTTTCTACTTTAATTACCCTTTTATCATTTCCTTTATAATTATCAGCCACTACTAAGGCTGCTCCTTTATTCAGCACATCCTCTATATAGTTGTTTCCATTATTTATAGCAAAAAACAGGTCTCCTTTTTGAACTTTTCTACTGTCCATAACAACATGACCTATTTCATTTGTTTCAACTACACTCTTTATTCCAAATATTTCATCTAGAATATTAAAAAGTATTTTCATTTTATCATTCCTTTTCCTTTTAAATACCTTTATTTTATCATTAAAAACTTTTGTATACAAGAATTTTCACAATTATTTCAAACTTAATGCAAAATCATAAAGAGAATCAAAAATATCTATTTTTCTATTTCCCATTTTCTCCAATGTTTCTATTCCATGTCCTGTTTTTACAAGAATAGGAGTCAATCCTGCTCTGCTTCCTGCATCTATATCTGCAATAGTATCCCCCACCATAAAAGAAACTGTTCTATCAATGTCAAATTCCTCTATTGCTGCTTCTAACATTCCTGTATTTGGTTTTCTGCACATACAATCAGTTTTATATTTTCCTATGCCTTTTTCTGGGTGATGGGGACAATAATAAAATTTCTCTATTATAATTCCATGCTTTTCCAGTTCTCTTTTTATATATTCATTTAATTTCTGAAGATCATCTTCTGTATAATATCCTCTTGCTATTCCCGATTGATTAGTTACAACTGCCATTGTATATCCTAAATCTGAAAATATTTTCAAAGCTTCTACTACATTTTTCTCAAATTCAAAATCTTCAATCTTATGAAGATAGTCTTTTTCAACATTTATAGTTCCATCTCTATCTAGTAAAATTGCTTTTTTCATTTATAACTTCCTTTATTTCAATATATTTTATATTTTTCTAAGTGTTTTATTTTCATTAAAAAAACAACCACTTAAAATGATACATTATATTTTATTGTTTGTATATAATTTTTTTCAAAAAATAAAAAAAAGCTTGGCAAGTTCCTATCCTCCCGGGAGGCTTCCCTCCAAGTACTTTC
>OGZE01000410.1_pt1 | contig 33051 bp, 38 predicted proteins | sample 1576731 | NCBI WGS metagenome assembly OGZE01 (sample SAMEA3541503, study PRJEB24748) | human gut metagenome | biome: human gut; feature: human-associated habitat; material: faeces | place: China | collected 2012 | reverse complement strand
AAGGCGATAGTATTTCGTGTTTGTCACTGAGTTACTCCAGAACGCATGGTCGAATATCCGGGCCGCGGGAAGAGCGCATGTACGAAGCTGTAGAGTGCCATGAATACCTCGAACTCCCTGCGCTCACCATCGGCGTTGACGGCGACGGCGCGGGACGCACTGTCATTCTGGAGCTGGAAGAAATGGGAATCCCCGTGGAGCGCATCCACTAGGGGCTCCCCTGCCATAGTGATGCCGAGAAGAACCGCTACTTCAACCTGCGCGCCTACGACCACTGCAAAATGCGCGAAGCCATTTTTACCGGGCGGTTCAAGGGGCCATCGCTGAAAAAATTCGTCGAGCAGGCCAGTCGGCTCCCCTATCGCATCGATGAGCGCGGTAGGTACCAGATGACCCCAGCGGACAAAATGAAGTCGGACGGCATCAAGTCCCCGGACATTTCCGACACTTGCTGTTTCGCTTTTCTTCTCGACTACATCCCCGCCGAAGATGGGCAGAAGGCCACGGTGGAGCGTGACAGGTTCTTGGAGCTGGCTAGGGGCTGTTTCTAAATAGTTCATTGCAGCCAAACGAGGCACGCAGCAAGCATGACTGTCGCTTTAAATGTTATGGCCAGCTTATCATACACGCTTTCAACTATTCGGAATTATTTAAGATTAGCGAAGAAACACTCAACGAGATGGCGCTCTTTGTACGCGTGAATATCATACTCTCGTTGAACCAGCCTAGCCGGCACCGGCGGAATCACCACCTCGTGGTTTTGACGTTCTGCCAATGCGAACAGTTTGTTGGCATCATAAGCTCTGTCAGCAAGAAGCTTATCTGCCAGTAATCCTTCAATCAGGTCGCATGCGGGAACAATGTCATTCACATTGCCCGCAGTGAGGTGGATGCGTAAAGGGTTGCCAAGCGCATCGACAACAGCGTGAACTTTGGTGGTTAATCCTCCTTTACTGCGCCCGACCTTCTGGTTGAAGTGCCCCCTTTTGCGCCGGTACCATGCTGGTGCAGCTTTATAAAGGTGGCATCGATAATTATGGCTTCAGGATCTGCATTTATGGACAACATGCGAAGGATGTCATTCCAGACCTCCAATCTGGCCCATTCGAGGAAGCGTTTATGTACCGTGTTCCAAGGCCCAAACTCCGGATGCAAGTCCCGCTACGGTGCGCCTGTTTTCATAATCCACAGGATAGCATTAAATATCAGGCGGTCGTCTTTACGTTTGCGTCCTCTGGTTTCAGTACCGGCCTTCGCCAACATAGGCCCGATTATGGCCCACTTTTCGTCGGAAATGTCGTGTCTGCTCATGGAAAAACAAAAGCAGCAGACCGACGAAGAGTCGAGATTTTATTTAGAAACAGCCCCTAGGGCGCGCTTAGGCGAGACATCATAAAAGTAAATCAAAAATTGATTTCATATCAACATGAAGGTATGATCCAAAGCCTGATGACGAAATGAGCGTCACTATGATGCCCATAGGTCCTTTTCTCCTTTTTGGTGATTCGACTGGAGATAATCTGCTCATCGCAAGAGAAGACTATGTAAGCCAGCGTTTCAATAAAATTTCTTTCAATATGCAGACCCTTTCCCGTGAGGAATTTTGGAGTGGATGGTGGCTTGATTCCTTCATGCGCTATCGAGGATTTGAGGCGTTTTGGGCCGGTCTCAAGGCGGACTCTCTTGACGTCCAGATAGCTGCTCCCCGGACCTCGGAAACCACCGGCATCGGAAGGGCAAAACGGATCAGCCCTGACTGGTGGCTTTTTGAAGCCGAGTCGGGGGAATACTCGCTTGTCCAGAACAGAGACTCGAAAAAATGGATTCTTCCATGAAACACACTGAGCTATAGTCAGCCTACAGGATATTAATGTAAAAAACCTTATAAATGGACAAATTTCGAAATTTGTCCATTTACAAGGTTTTCCTTGGGGCAAGGGCGGAGAATACTCCCCGCCCTTGCCCCATATATTCTAACATGAACCTCTTTGCAGGTTCAACGCTTCCCGGTATCAGTGCTTCATCGCCGCCTGTTCCGCTTCCATGCAGGCACGTAGAGCCGCATTCATGACAGACTGATATCCCTTTCCCTTCGCCTTATACCAACGCACAATATCCGCATCGTATCTTACAGAAATAAGGACTTTTCTTTCCCGTTCAAGAGCCTTGCGGAAACGTTCCAGCAAGGTGGCACCATCCTCTTCGGAGAGATGGATTTCCTTGGTTTCATCAGTAGAGAGAAGAGGAAGACTGTCTGGGTCTTTCAAGGCATTGGCCGTTACTTCCGCATCCGTCATATTCAGGACTCGCTTCCAATCAGTTCTAGAATCTTCGTTCATAATCTTTCACCTCCTGCCTTGTAGCTCTACGGGCAGAAATGATCCGTGTAACATTGTTTCGATCCGTGAAAATGACCACTACTACAATAATACCTTTAATTGAGCCTGTAATCCTGTAGCGCTCTTCACCTTCACTATGCTTGGGGTCATATTCGATACGCGCGTAGGAATCCTGAAAGACCAACACCACGTCCACGAAGTCAAGGCCGTGTTTTTCGATATTGGCATCGTTTTTTCTAGAATCCCACTCAAATGAGCCGAATGGTGTTTGATGAAGCGTGTCCATGTCCTGAATGTATATACTTTTTGTATTACAGTCAAGATATCCTTTCAACGATGTTCGGTATTTCCGTAGATATGCCGTATTTACGGGGCTCTTTCCTGAAGTTCTCTACGATTTGCCTTATCGTGAGGTGATGCAAGACAAAAAAATCCTCTCCATAGCCCTCGAATCCGAACGGAAATTCCGTGCGCACGCCCTCTATACCGATGGCGTGCTGGTCGTTACGCACTGCCTGCCCATCTCCGGACCTCCAATGGAATGGAAAAACAAGCTCCTCAAGGACATCGAAGAAAAAACGGAAAAGGGATTCGCCGTAATCGTGGAGGATCGGACGCAGAACTTTTCCCCTCACGCCGTCTCCTTCAACTTTGACGAGATCATGGACGATGGACGCACCATGCTCCAGCACTGCCTGGACTGGTATTACTCTCTCGATGCGGTTGGAAACCTCATGCTCGACCGCGGCGTCGAAACCCACGCCATCCGCAAAGGCGACATGGCGATGGTCAACTTCGGGCACGATGAAAGGGGGCGGCTCGTCTATGATGTGGACTGGAACCGGATGACCGGCGGGCACAAGGCCATCCTCATGTGCGTCGCCGGGGCCGTGATGGAGCTTCCCTTCTCCGATAGATGGCTGAATGAATTTGCCAAGGCTTCCCAGTCCAACCGGCCGTCTCCCCAATCTCCGTTGGACTCCTTCTTTGCCATCACGACCGGCTATGACGAGTTCCGTCAACGGGACTTTGAACGCTCCGTTCACGCTGGAACTCCACTTTCCTATCCACGGTAGGTGCCCTATGGCTATCGACTCGACCGGAGGAAGGCTTTCTCCGGAAAACATCAAAGACGTACTGCTCCGAGCGGAATTATATCGGGAAATCCGCGCAGCCCAGACAAAGGACCTCGAAAAGAACTGGTTCACATACGAAATCCAACCCTCGGAAACGCTCATGCCGGAACTGATCGCCTACCGAGCGTACAGCATGGATACGCTGAAATGGGTGATCATGATCGCCGCAGCCCTTGATGACCCCAGAGAACGGGTGGAGGCAGGCACAGTGCTGACGCTCCCCACTACGGCATGGCTGAGGGAACGCATCCGGCACTATGCGGAGATGGAAACGCAGGGGATTGGAAAATGAACTGGAAAGAACTTCAACAAATGGCCAAGGAGTTCGACAGGGAGGCCAGAAAGGAAAGGCAGGACGCGGGAGAGCACCGTGCGGACGCGGTAGGCCTGCTCACTCCGGCGCTGCTCCGGAAGCACATCAAATCCGGTACAGACCTCGTCTTGGCTTACGGCAGAAAAGGGGCGACGGTTTCCTACACCGTAGACGACCTCAAGCGGTTCGTTGAAGCGAGGGAGCGCGCGGACAAGGCTTTCCGGCCGGAAACCCGGGGCGTGCCGCTGGCCCAACTGGAAAACGCGTCACGGGAAGCCGACCGCCAGCGTTCACAGGAAGTGAAATCCGCCCTGCTCTACAAGGTGAGCGGAAATATGCTGTTCTTCCAGGTGCAGGGGAATATCAACCCCCACTACCTTGTCCGCGTACGCCTTGAGGACTGGGAAAGGCACCTGCACAACCCCTACCTGAACCCACTCATCGCAGCAAAGGAAGCGGCTACCGGCCGGATATCATTTGACTGCGCATGTGGGCGCCACCAGTACTGGTATCGCTACCTCACGCAGATCGGTGGCTTCGCCATCAATCCCCCAAAAGAACAGGACTTCCCAAAAATCCGTAACCCCGGCCTGACGGGATGCTGCTGCAAGCACGTCCTGAAAGTCCTGCGCGTCTTGAAAACAAACGCCATCCAGACTGTCCTTTCTCGCGAACTGGAGCGTCAGCCGGCTTCTGTCGGGTTCGCCGATCCCCGGGCGCGCCTGCTCAACCAGCAAGAACTCAAGCAGGTTTCCCGGGCGCGCGGCATTACAGGCCAAACGCCGGAATCCCGCGCCGCCCTCAAGAAATTCATGCGGGAGGCCAAACAGGTCGTTTCGACGCCGGAAGCCCGGAACGCCCGGAAAAACCTCAAGCCACGAAGAAAGCCGGGAGGCACGCAGCTCTCAACGCGCACCGCCGCACCCATGAGCCCTGACGCCAGAAAGATGCTAGTCAAGGCTCTGCAAGCCGCTTCCGCACTGCTCCATGCTATCCCAGGGGCAACAACATCTGCAAAAATAATCGCAACAACGTCTGAGCACTACAAAATTTCCCAAGATGAAGTCCGCGCAATCATGAAAGAGGAAGGTATACGGCTATGACCATCGCCCCCAGAGATTACCGACAACCGGGCCGCGTGCTAAAACAGGACCTGTCCACGCTGCTGGCGGCGTCCCCCGAGGCCTTCGACTGCCTCGTGTGGATCGCCAAGGATTCCAGCCACGACGAACAGGTGACGGTCGAACAGGATGTCGTCGGCTCCATCGAAAGCGGAGAACGGGCGCAGAGCTATGAGAAGCCTATCCAGGCACGAGCGCGCATAGTGCCGGATGACGCGCTGGCCTTCGGCGTCCTCTCGTCCGCCCTGGCAGAAAACTTCATCGGCGCATCACAGCCTATGCGCATCATCCTGTCCGTTCCCGGCGCCCGCAAGTATTCCCTTATTCAGTGGCTTGAGTTCCCGACACTGGACGCCGAAGAGCCGGAACCCCGAACGGTCTACATCATGGACAGCGCCCCTATCGGAAGGACATTGGGCGTCGGACTCGTGCACACCTGCCTTCCCCTCCCGGCACTCGGTGAAGTCCCGGCCGCCGCACCGGAAGAGGAAGGCCCGTTGCAGCCCGGCAGCCCGCAAGATGACATCGTAGGAGTATTATGATGGCCGCAGCCAATACCGTTTCCGATCTCCAAGCCGTTGACTTCGGATTCGGGCGCGTTCTTGTCGCCGCCTATGAAGGTTTGGCCCCCCGCGGCCCCGCAGCTTTTCAGCGTTTCCTCAGCCGGGATAATGCCACCAAAATTTTCCGGGCCGATAACGAAGACCTACGGACCCTCCTGATACGAATCGCCGGGAAGGTATCAAATGGGAACGCCCTGCCGGATCTCCCGGTAATCGCCTACTACCGTTCTCTGGGGCTGAGTGGAAGCGACGAGAAACCCCGCTCGTACGATTTAACCCGTTATTCCGATGAGGGAACAACCAAAATCAAGCTCACCGCCGTGCCTGTAGAGATTTCGTACTCTATCGCCTTTTGCGCTTGGGACAAGCCGACGCTTGATAGCCTGACCATTGCATGGTGGGCGTATATCGGCCAATTCGGAAGGCGGCACAGCCGGTTCACCGTGCGGTATCCCCTGGGAGACGGAAAGCCGGATATGGAAGTGAAGGCCTTTTTGACGGCGACGCGGGACATAGCTACCGACAGCGCCAGCACGGATCAGGGTGATGGACGGTTATGGGCGGCACGGACGCTGGCCATGGTCAAAACCCAGGTGCTTTACTATCGCGAGAGCCCAGAAACCTTCGAACGCTTCCAGTCTATCGGGTCAACAATATAACGCCATGTATAATAACAATATATTCAAAAAGATATGTCATGATCAATCCGGGCAGGAATTTGATCTCGGCTACATCGAAGAGGGAACTTTCATTGAAACCCTGTCCCTAGACGGTCCCAAGCTCTTGCTCACCATGATGGATCCATACTCATATCTGCGCGACGGACTCAAGGTCAAAGAACTTGATACGCTCTCCGTGACCCTCACGGATTCCTTTGCATCAGATCGCCTCGACGCCAATATGGCCTTCACCCTTCTTAAAATGCAGTCGAACGGCCATTTCATCAAAATGCAGCTCATGAGCACATCTGTATACCAAGCAAAATGCTTTGTAACCGTTTCAAAAAGCTTCATTCAAAAATCCATAACCGAAATTCTTCCCTACTACATCAAAGGATTGAAACTCGACATAGGAAAATTTCCCATCGTTGAGGATTATCACTGCCTTGCCGGGGAGCGCCCTTCCCGGCTGTTGCGCCAGATTGCCGTAGAGAAAGGGGCACTGGTATGGGCAGATCGGGATACGCTCCATTTCCAGCGGTTTCAGGAACTCTGGAAAGTGGAACCCGCCTTTACCTACCATCACAACAAATCGGATGAGCAATACACCATTGCCGCCTATCGCCAGCCAAGCCGAACGACCGAACTCCAGGAAGGCATCCAAAAGAACTATTCCGGATTCAACTTTGAAAAGGGAAGCATCGGCGGTGGCGGCGTACCCGCATTCACGGCAAGCCAAAACCCCATCACCCTCAAAAACAACAGCGTCAGCACAGTCGATGTCATCGACTACTACTGCGAGGGAAATGGAGCCCTGCGGCCCGGGCAGGTCATCAAATGCCTGTGGCATACCGCGAATCCAGAACGGCCGCTTGACGAGAGGCTACCCGGGAAAATCCTTGTAAGTGCCGTAGCCCATTCCTATTACAGCCAAAAATTTCAATGCCGGGTAAAGGGGGTGATTGATCTTGCCTCAGCCTAAAAAATATGAGGGGATGTACCGGGGGACTGTGATCAGTAAACAAGACCCCAAGAAACAGATGCGCGTACAGGTACGTGTGGCCGAGATATTCTCGGGGATCCCCGATAAATACCTCCCATGGGCCACCTATCAGCTTCCCCTCGGCTCCCGGCCCGGAAACGGCGGCATCATCCCCGTACAGGTAGGGGATATCGTATGGGTCCGATTTGACGCCGGCGACAGCCGCCAGCCGATCATCGTCGCGGCGGCCTCATCCATGCCGAGAGGGAAGCCCAATCTGCCCGATGACGTCTGGCAAGGGCCTGATTCCTACCAGCACAAGCGCGCGGAAGGTGAGCCCGCTCCGGATACGCCGGGATACGCCGAAGATGTCGTCTTCAAACAGCACAATGGCTTGATCCAGCTCACGCAAGGCGGCTCCATCCGAGTGACGCAGCTTTCCAGCGGAACGGCCATAGAAATCCTCCCGGACGGAACCATCCTGCTCCACGGTGAGAATGCGATCACCATGTCCGCCCCCACACGGATCAAAATGACGTGCGGGGCATCATCCCTTGAAATGACGCCGGGGAACATAAAGGCACAATCCCCCCGGATAGACTTCAACTAAAGGTTTAAGAATGAGTCAAACCACTGGCGTAGCAGAACAGTTGGAGCGTATCGCCGACGCTCTTGAAACGCACACCCTGCTCCTCAGACAGATCGCCGAGTCCAATATCGGACAGTGGGAATGCTGCCTGAGAGGATCCGGGACATCCGATGCCCTCCTGAAGTGAGTATGCTGCACTACAAGGAAAATCCCGCGGACCGATACGACCTTTACCTGAAAGAATTGGAAAAGGAGTAGGCCATGCCGGGAGTCAGCCGCCTCGGAGATGTCTGTACGGGGCATGGGTGCTTCCCTTCACGCCCATCCACCGGGGCCAGCCCCAATGTGTTCGTCAACGGCATCCCCGTTCACCGCCAAGGAGACAGTTGGGCTCCTCATTGCTGCGTCACATGCCACGGCTCCGTCCTCGCCGCCGGTTCCCCCAACGTCTTCGTAAACGGGATGGAGCTCGCCAGAATAGGCGACCCCGTGGCCTGCGGTTCCGCTGTGGCTACGGGGTCTAGGGATGTGTTTGCTAATGATTAGATGGCATTTCCAGTACGATAATACGATAATAAGTATGCATCAATATGCGCGATTTACAGGTTTGACGCCCCCCTTGCGCCCAAGACTGAAAGCCACACGGTAAAGATCGGGCATATCAATACGACCATCCTTTTTAACGGAGCAGACTCCCAAGTGTTGTAATTGCTGGAGTAGACCGCGCCAACCATCTTGTTTGGCCTCTACAGGCAGTTTTTCATGTTCGCCAAAGCCCTTGGGGAAAGCCTGCGCCCATAAAGCTTCTATGCAAGAAAATTCTACAGGTACGTTAAACTGTCCACGTAGAGGAGCAAAAAGTCGCTTTACCCATGGATAATCTTCTGTAATTTCATCCACACGTAATCCGGAAGCTGCTTGTACACCACGCTTAATGCTTTCGTAGTGAAGTGGAAATATATATAATGGATCACGTTCTAAAGAGTCGTCTGCGGCTCTTTGAATAGCTAATAAAAAAGAACGTGGAGATGTGTGCTGGTGACTGTCTGCTAAATGCCCCACAGTCCAAAGGTATGGAACCCCACGCCTTTCGCCTTTCCCCATTTTAGATCCGGCAAGTGCATGGAACAACCTCTTTTGCAGATCCGTCTGGCGTTGGGCATCAGATGAAATAAAATAAATACCATCTACTTGCTCTAATGATGCACCTTGTTCCCTGTACAATTCGCGGAGTATATCTCCATGATATCCAGGAGCATTGCAAAGAGTTTTCCACAAAAGACCATGCAGATCATGCAATTCCCATATGAGATCGCAACGCGACATTTGCAGTTTTGAAGCGTCAGGGAAATTGATGACAGTCTGCGTTAATTGATCTTCGCGTAAAAAAACCTTACCGAAGAGAAATTTATAACTTTTTAGGCGTAAAATCATCTTAAGAAGACCACGAACCAAATTGTTCATAGTCTCCCAATCGTCGCTAGTGCGATCTAGTGCGTCAAAAACAATCAGCCCACGCATACCTTGTTTTTGTAAAGATATATTGGCCTGTTGCAGTAAATGAGAAACCTGTTCTGGGTTGTTCTGTACCCATTGTGTTGTTTCAGACCAACTTTCCATTGGGATATTTTCATCCACAATAGTTGCTAACCAGCGTACAAGAACTGCTGTCCAAATACTTTCTGCTGTAAATTTTTCTATGAGCAATTTGGAAATAGTATCTTTACTCGGAAATAACTTTGGTTGCTCTGGTACTGCATGTCCAATTCGAACATCAGTATTTCGTGTTTCTGCTAATCCATTACGCAGTGCAGTATTACCCAAAAACCATGTCCAAAAGGTTTTGCCGACACCTCGTCCACCTACTACAAGGCTAGATTCAAGCTGCAAGGCTTTTACATGTGAAGGCGGAAAATACACGATACCGGGGCGCAAATCCGCAGCCTCGGCAGAGGGTTCCCGAGGCAATGCCTCGCGGATGGCAATGCGAATCTCTTGTAAAGAAGGCATGGTTTATCCTTTATTCATCCAATAGATTTTTAATGCCGTTAAGTAATTCACCAAACGCAAGCTCAGCACGGTTCGGCTCAATAAGGTTGACAGTTCCGTGTAATGAATACAAGGCTTCATAACTTCTATTCCATAAAATTCCCCAAGGGTAATGAGGAGCTGATTGATCTGTTTCTTCGAAGTTGAAGTACTCACTCGTTATTCCCGTTGGGGGAGTTTCTTCATAAAGGTATCGCGTAAAAAGCATATGTGCATGTTCACACAGATTTTTTATGTACTCTTTACTGTTTAATTCCGGTACAAGGCCTGCCACAACCTGTAACCTATTACCAAGTTCCCGAGTCAGTGCGTAACGTTGCCAATGTTCAAACAACACGGAATAACCTTGCCATGTTTGCGCTCCATCTATGGAAAAAAGCAATACACGACGAGCACCAAGTGACGTAACGCAAGCCGAAGCAATGTCGTCGATACCAGCACGTGAATCAATCAATACAACATCAGGTTTTTCATTTATTTCAAGTGCGGTTAACAGACGGCGCAAACGTGCAATCCATGTTTCTTGCGCCCCATTGGAACAACGCTTCGGCATCCAGATACGCCCAAGTTTAGAGAGGTATTCTCCGGCATCGCTTCCATGAGCAGGTACAACCCTTATGTCTCCATTGTGTGACAACAAACTTGAAGCCACCATTTCTTCAAAGACGGCCCCCCCGTTGTCCACAAGATCCTCCACCAACCAATCAACAATACCGTATGTAGGTCTGCGATCTTCAGGAAGTAATGCACTGGAGAGCCCCGGCGATTCCAGATCTAAATCCAGAACCAACACTTTTTTACCGTCTTCTGCCAGTGCATGGGCTGTTACTGCCAACGCAGTGGAACGGCCTACCCCACCCTTAATAGAAAAAAAGACGATTCGCGGCGACATCCCGGGAGCTGAGGGCACACTACGACTCCATTCAACTCCAGAAACGACACGGTCAACACATGTAATATCAAGATCTCCTGCTTCCAGCACAAAAGTAGGCAATCCATTTTTTACTGCTTCAAGATGTTGTTCAAATAAAATAACGTTGTCCGCGCTCACTACATGAGGATAAAGTTCTGTAGGCAATAAGCTACGAATGAGATCAAGGGCTGGCTGTGCAGCGGTATTCTTCTCAATACCAGCTTCTAAGATAAGACTTATGCGACCGTTCATATCCCTATTGATCAGTATAGCACCGACATGACACAATATTTCTTCGTTGCGTTTGAAAAAACTGCAAAGCTTATCTAATACGGAATCAAACATGAGACTCATTGCAGTACTCCATTCAACTTTGCTTGTTTCATCGTTTCTCGAATGGCCTCTGTCGCTTCCCGGTGTAACTGAACATTTGCCTGCGTAATATCAGATTCATGAACATAGCGTTGACCAATATCCCAATTGCTGAAAGCTGAAAAATCAATCTGATACTGTGTAGCATACAATTGAGAACGATAGGCATCGTATCTTTGCCCTAGTAATCCAATATGTTGTCTGTCTGCTGGTAGCGAAGGTTTCTGTTTGACTGAATCCATAGACATACCAAAAGCACACATCAAACTTTTCACTCCGCATTCAGCAGAAATTCCATATAACTGATCGGCATTTGCCCATTTCTCAAATGTATACAGAATTTCTGCATCGTCCCAGTGTCTCTCGTGTGCATTCAAGAAATCAACACCCATGAATTACTTTCCTGTTCTGCCTGTTTTACAGGCTTTCTTCGCTATATTGAAAACACTATATTTTTTTCTCTAGGCTTTCAATGATAGGTTCATTTCAAAAAGACTTCTAAGAAAGATATTAACGCAAACCATCTGAATACACCTCAGAGGCATCATACAAAGAACTTCAAAATAAGTTGCCAAACGCATAAAGTCATTTAACCAATCTGAGAAACGCTCATCTGCCTGCGGGCTATGGACATTCTCTATAAGAAACGGAAGGTTTCCCGGTCTTTTTAGGCTTTCTTTCGTTTTGGAGTACGGTACGATATACCTAACATGAACAGATAGTAACAAAAGTCCGGCTAAATCTCTCTGCTACAATAGCACAGAAACATAAATGCACCGCCCGTCAGAGCGTACACTGCCAACAGCAGGCTCTTGCCTCTGAATACATTTTTCTTCATCTCCCGTAAATACGGCATATCTAGGCAATTTTTCCGTGACAGATTTTCCACTCCGTAGTCAGCTAGGCACAAAGATCCGCATCTGCGGAAAACCTAATCGACTATGGAGTATTGCAAATGCCCGACTTCTCTGCCTTTGAGAAAAGCACGCAGGATCGTACATCCCGCGCCGCACAGATGCGCCGAGATCTTCTTCTCCCGATTCTTGACGCAAATGGCTCCTTCCGAAGCGATATCTCGCGGGAAGAGCTCAACACGACGTTCAAAACCGCATCCCAAAATTCCGTCTATGAATCCGCAGGCGAACAGGCCCCCATGATCATGGGAATCCATGCGCGCGCCCTGAAAAACTTCATCGAACAGCACGGCGGAACCCTCCCCTCCGATGAACTTTTGGCCAGCGCCCACCAAGCCATTGAAAACTTCATGACCCTGGGCAGAGGAAAGCCCGCCCTGTCCGGTGTTTTCGAAGACGCCGGAAAGGAAATGAGCACAACCGATGGCATCATCATGCGTGACCGCATGGTGTCCCTCATCCTGCCCGTGCTGCTGAACTCCATCACGACCAACATGGTCACGCTCATCCCCGGTCAGTTCAACCAGTCGGAATTTTTCCGTATCAAACGAATTGCGGGCTCCAAATTCGGCGATCTCCAGAAAGGCGACATCATCGACTATACCTACAACGGCCAATATGCCGTGATGGATCAGATGTTCAAGGCTGGCGACGGCGATGGGACAACCACGAAATTCTCCTTCGACTCCAAGACCGCGTTCGGGACGGTCTACCCGTTGAAACGCAAACGCATCATGGTGCTGCACGATCATAACGTGGTTGCATCTGACGACGCGGGCGCGGTCATGGGAGTCTTCCCTCTGGGGGGAGAAATGGTAAACGTCACCGGCACGGTGGACTATGCCACTGGAAAAGTCGACGTGACCTTCTCCAAGGCCCCCGCCATCGGCGTTGAAGTTCATATCGGCTATGACGTGGACATCGAAAAGGATCCGACGCTGATCCCCAGAATCGACCATGAAATGGACAGCAGGACCCTCTATCCCCATGAAGCGGCCATTGCCGGGGACTCCACCATTCAGGCCCAATGGGGGCTTCGCCGCGAATACGGCCTTGATATCGACAACATGACCCTCGCCGGGATGCGCAACCTCCTGGCAGCCGACAAGGATCGCAAGATTCTTCGGCAGATGCTGTTTTACGCCAAGGGTGTAACGGAATGGTGCTACGAAGGGCCGGAATCCCTCACCCTTCAGGAGCATTACGAAACCCTCAAGGCCGCGCTGTTGGAAATCGACACCCGCCTCACGCAGCGAACGGGCGTCGTAGGCCTCACCGGGATTGTCGGCGACACGCAGTCCGTCAACATTTTCCGCTATCTGCCCAGTCCCTTTTTCACTCCAGCTCCCGGGTACCGCCCTTCGCCGCAGCCGCACTATGTCGGCAAGATATTCGGCCAGTACGATCTGTACTGCAACCCTTCCCAGGAACCCTACACCTCCCTGTGCTACGCCAAAGGCCCCGAACACGGCCAAACCGGGTTTGTCGCGGGCGATGCAGTCCCTGCCATCACCTTCCGCCATCCTGTCCTCACGGACCTCATGTCCCGCTCAACGCTGTGGGAACTCTCCTACCGCAACCTTCAGCCGTTCGACGGCCGCGAATACCTCACAACCCTGAAGATGGTCCCCAAAATGGGAGCCTGATCCACAGGAGCCAATGACAACATGGAAAAACTCAAGCTGACCATCACCAACAACGGCTGCAACCCCATCAAGGTCTTCGGGCGCCCGTGCATCGATATCCCCGCACAGGGAACGGTGACCACGATCCGCCCCGCAACTTCCCAGACGGCAGCCCTCATCGAGCGCCTGCGCCGACAATATCCATCGCTGGCCATCACCACGGAAGAAGAGCCCCTCCCGCCGGTCGAGGCCTTGGCATCCACCAAAGCATCTTCCAACAAAGCGGCCGACAAAGCCCCCACCCAGTCTGCGCCCACCGCAAAGGGCAAAGCGGAACCGGCTGCATAGCCCAGTGAGACAAACATGAACCACACCATCACCAATGCGGCCGGAATCACGATCCTTGAGCCGTTGGACAACAACTTTAAAACAGGAGGCGGGCCTGTTTCCATTGGAGGGTGCGTTGTCGTGGCCTCCAAGGGCAAGCCCTTCGTCCCTCTCGAAATCCAGCCTGAATCAACATGGTCCGGTGGAAAAACGTCATTGGAACAGATTCTCGGCTCTCCGCTGTCCAAGAAAGCCTACGGTATGGAGGGGCTGCGCCAGCTTTCCGACGCATGTAAGGAATGCAGTTGGGTCAATGCCGTCCGGGTCGTGTCCACCAAGGGATACCGTTACCCGTCCCTCGCGTTTTTGATGTTCAGGGATTTGAAAACAGCATGGGCGACCGACACATCGTACAAACCGGGCGATCTGGTCACGGACGCCGATAAGCAATGGGTTTGCGCTGTTGCGCACGTCGCCTCCGCAGCGAACAAACCGGGTACGGAAACAGGCGAATGGCTTCCTTTCTCCGGGCCGGTGGAAACGGCAGCGCACCGTTACAACGAAGAGGTCCTCGTAGGCGATGATGGCTTCTGGATGGTATTCTATCCCATTGACGGGTGCGACTGCCAGAAACGGACCGTCCGTATTGAAGATGTGGACACCGCCCGCCAGCGGTTCACGCTCTCCATCTACGAAAAGGATGACGCCGGGTACGAATCCCTCCTCGAAGGGTACGAGGTCGGCATTGGCGAAGACGACAAAGACGACATGGGGCGCCCCGCCTATATCGAAACCGTCTTTGAAACGCGTTCCTCCCATTTCCGCTGTGATTTTCTGGAAGGAACAGCCTGGGAGGATCTGGAACCCATCCTGCTCTCCCTTGAGTGGAAAAAGAGCACGCCGCAGCTCTTTTCCTTCTCCGGGGGCACGGACGGAGGGGTGCCCGAGTTGGCCGACTGGCTACAGGCAACATCGGTATTCAGCAACGAGCAAGTCCAGGTCAACCTTCTTTTCGCCGCGGGCAACGTGGAGCCCGACTTCATCGCAAAGCAGGCGGAAATCGCCGACGACAGGCACATCAGCTATTTCTTCGACGTACCTCCGTACCTTTCCCCTTCGCAGGCATTGGAGTGGGTCAAGGAGTTGGGGCTGAAGAGCCGCCATGCGCGCTGCTATTATTCAGCCCTTGAAGCCAATGATCCATGGCGCGGCGGCAAGGCCGTCTGGGGCGTGTCCGGGGCTATGGCGGCGGCAAAGGCCCGGGGCAACGCCACCTACACGAAAAACGTGCCCGGCGTTCATTACTCGCCCGCCGGACAAAAGCGTGGCTACCTCTCACGAACGGGCGTGAAACAGCTATTCCCTGACGAGAACATCAATCGCGATAGCTTCTATGATCAGCGGATCAACCCCATTATTCCGATGGCCAGCGGGGGAGCCTGCGCCGATGACGACATGGTACAGCACTACGAATCCAACTACCTGCGCTTCGGGTGGATCAATGACGTGCTTGACTACATCGATCATCGCTTTTTGGAAGCGGCGTCCCAAGTCAAGTTTGAGCCGGACGGCCTTACGCAGGAAGCCCTCTATGAGCAAACCAAGACCATCATGGACGAACTCGTCATCTCCGGTGGGCTCGTCCCTCCCCGTGACCCTGAAAATGACGGCACCAGTCCGTACATCGTCACAGTGACCCAGGTCGAAATTGATCTTTGGCAGGTTGAATGGGCCGTCTGCATCACTGGATCCGCACGACGCATCGCCGGACAACCTCGCCTGATCCGATAAGGAACCTTCAATATGAGCAACAAAATTACGGTAATCATGGACGATCCTGTATTCCCAATCATGGATGGCATGGTGCTGGAGTCTTGTGGAGGAGCCCCCCAGAACGAGCCGGGCACCGCCCCAAGAATCGGTGTTCTGGAGTCCTATGCCGACTCGCAGCTCCGCTCTCAGGCCATGAGCGCCGTCTTGGGATGGATCGAAGACGGGAACTTCACATATGACAACCTGGACGAGTTTGTCTGCGCCGTCGCGGACCTTGATGGAGACTTCGAAATCTCCGAAGAAGAGGGCGATTACTACAACTCCGTGTGGCAACAGATCCCCGATGCCTTGTTGACTCTCGGCGCGCCGGAGGATGACGTCGAAAAGCTGGTCAATGGCGAAAGCAATGCCGCCGGCCAGCGGGTGGGCGAGGCCGTCAAGCTGTCCCTGGATTCCGAAAAAGCAGATGACGACGACCTCATCGCCGGATTTGCCTATGGCGAAGATGCCGTGTTGGAAAACGCGGACGATGATCCGGAAGGGCGCCATATGGTCCTTGAGGCCGCATACAAGAAACGCAAGGTTGTCCGCGACGGAAAGGTTGTCGTCGTCCGAAAAAGGGTATCCGGCAAGATTCGTCTGTCGGCAGCCCAGAAAGCCGGATTGCGAAAGGCCCGCCGCAAGGCAAATACGGGAGCGGCAAAACTGGCCCGCCGCAAATCCATGCGCATTCGGAAACGCCGGGGCCTGTAATGGCGGAAGCGCAAAAGGGGCAAGAAAAGGTCAAGGATTCCCCGCAAGGGGAGTCCAGCAGCCCCCCTCTTGTCGGGAATACCGATACCCGTATCAGCAACCACCGCAAGTGCTGGATTTACAGCCCGGATGTAACCGTATGCGGTATCTACGGCCCCGGCACGAGCCAAGAGATTGTCGCCAACTGGTCTTCCCCTTTTGAAAATTTTTCATTGGGTGAAAAATTCCAGAAAGTTGGCGGATGGATTCAGGCCAAATTCAACGTTACCTCCGTCACTCAGTTCAACACGCAACAGGTATGGGATGGTAACCGCCCGACGCAGTTCAACCTTGAACTGAAACTCTATGCGCTGCGGGATGCAAATCAGGAAGTGATGAAGCCACTCGCCGCGCTCGAATGGATGATTTCCCCGGACGTAAGCATTGACGGCGGCGGCTCCATTGGGGGCAAAATCGCCGCGGCCGTCAATTTGAACATCGGAACAAAGGTCATTTATCGGGATCTCTGTATCGACTCCATCTCTATCCCCTACGATAAAGAGGTAGATTCTCAAGGAAATTTCGTGCGATGCACGGTGAATGTGCAGTTCACCACATTGACGATGATCACCAAAGACATGCTCCGAAAGGGGTATGGCTTCAAAGCCGCTTTTTAGGATACGCCATGGCAAATATCATAGGTTCTCAAGGGAATATCCAAAAAATTCGAACTGGATACAGAAAAGTCCTTGCACTTGGCGAAGGGGTCGCTTCCGACGAGTTCAGGATGACTTTTGAAGGTTACAGCGACATCAGCTACCTCGTCCAAAGCACACAATTGCCCGCCCTCGCACGCGAACCCATTGAGTCCTTTGGCCCCAACGGTGTCCAGTTCGTCCAGCAAGGGCGCTACAAAAATGCCCAGGAAGTGCCGATTTCTTTCAAGGAAGTCATTACCGGCAAAATCTACGAATTCCTGCGGGCGCAGCTCAGGGGAAAGAAATACTATACCGTCAAACTGGCCCTCGTCGGGGAATCCTTCCCCACCTCAAACAACAATACTTCTCTTGTGTTTGAAGATTGCTGGATCGAGCTTGAAGGCGTCGATCTCTCTGTTGAAGACGCTACCCTCGTTCGCCCCTCCGGTACGATCCATGCGAACTGGATATCCTACTGCGATACGGATCAGTACCCCACCCTTTCAATCGGGTAGCCATAATGACTCCTCAACAGCTTCTTGAGGAGGTTAAGGGCAGATTCATCATCCTTTTCCATTCCGATGAATCTGCCCTTACAGCACTCCTCCGGCAATCTCTTGGAAAGTTTCAGGAAAAAGCTGGCATCATTTTCTCGGTGAGTGCAGAAAGCGCGACCATTCCATTGCCTCCCGATTACTGGCGCACGGCCATGGCCCATGACGCGAAATGGCGGTACGTCCCGTCACGCCTCAACAGGGAAACCAATGAAATTCTCCTCGACACTGATTCCCGAAACGTATCGCCCTACTCTCTGTATTACCTCATCAGCCTACGGGACTGGGACATGGAAAGAGATCTCCCCACAAGCTGCATTTCTCTCGTCATGGACCACCTCGAAGCCCTGATCTCCATTCCCAATACTGAACGGGCGCGGATGGCTGCCAGCTCAACGGGACTCTCTTCTTCCGAATTTCCGTCAATTCAGGATATCCGGACGCGGGTGGCGGAAATCGAGATGCAAATGGAGGATTCCAAGGCCATGCTTCCTCCCATATGCGTCTACTGAGGCCGCCCATGTTCAACGGAATCAACAACATCAACAGTATCGTCAGCAATCTGACCGGCGGCTACACGGGACTACGGGGAATTTCGACATCTGTTCAGAATGCTGAAGATTTCAACAAGCTAAGGATGATAACCCGCCAGCTTGTCCGTAAAGACTTTCAGAAGCAATGGCAATTCCGAATAGAACTTGAGGGAGAGCCACATGAATTTGACCTCTATGTCAAGGATATCAGTTACTCAACGATTGAAGCTGTTACAGAAAACGATTTCTACGGCGGGCTCTCTATGGCATGGCCTATAGGGATCGAACTTGTAAAGCTATCCATGACTGTGAGGGATGATGAATCTGGCACAATACAACACTTCATTGATTCTTGGATAGAAAAGGCAGTGCATAAAGATGGTACGGTTGGACTTCCATATGGGCCACTTGGATATGTCAAGAAAGTAAAGAAATACATTGTGACAGATAAGGATGAACGTCTTTCCGAAGAATGGGAAATGTACCCAACGACTCGCGGTGACGTTTCACAGTCAAGAGAGAACGGAGACTTCACAGAATTCCCCGTCACTTTTATCCAATTCTCACCAGAACCAAGATAATGAGGAATTGATATATGGGATTTCTTCCTGATTTTACGCTTTCATCGAACCCAGAAATAACCGTTCGGCTTCGTGAAGCCACTGTTGAAGACGCCATCGATTTCTCGGAACTCGATCCCGCCTTTGAGGAAGAAGCGACGACTGTTTTCCTCGACAGGATGCAGGCACCAGAAAAGTACACCGATCCACGCTGTTGGACAGCACAGGATCGCCGCCATGCCCTCTTCATGTACAGGTTGCACACGGAAGAATACGACTCGATGCCAATGGCTTACTTCTGCACGGCATGTCAGAAAGAACATGCTGTTTCCGTGAAATATGCTGACATATTGGCTGAGTACACCCCACTTGAAGGCAAGCCCTTCCGCGACGTAATCCATGAAGGCCATGCCGTTCTGGTCCACCCTCTGCTTGGGCGTGATATTGAAACGCTCGAAAAGCAGCGGCTCATCATTGATGAATCCAGTTCTCCCAAAGAACAGCGGCGCGCAAAAGCGAACCTTGCCCTTAATCGCATTCTCTTCTGTATTGATATCCCCCACCTCAAGGAAGGGGCCTCTGAAATAGAGCGCCGGGAAAGCATCAAGAGATACGTTCTCGGCATGTCGTCACGTGAGTTTACAGAGTTCGCTGAAAAGGTTGACGGCGCTCTCTCCTCTATGCGGCATGGCCTCCCTACCGTTTACAGGGACGGAAAAGTAATGCTGCAAACCCCCAAGATCTACTGCCCGGAAGGAAAATCGCAGGAAGGTGTCTCCCTCCTCTACCACTTTCGGCCTTTCAACTTCATTCCCCACATATAGCCGCAAAAGTTGGGATATTATCCTTGAAAACTTGTGTTTATATGACGGCCAGAATCTAGGTTCTTTGTTGATGTGCCCCGCTTCGCGGGTCATCGCGTTGAATAATGCCGCCGTACGCAAGCACAAAATGGCATCGCGCAAAACCAGGTAGACCAGCATGATACAACAGGACGAACGCTTTCTCTCCTTGTTTTCTGAGATTTCGGAAGAGGGAGAAACCCCAGAACAGGATGCGTTCATTTCGCTCCTAGAGTATATCGCGGACAGGCTTGATCAAATCGAGCTGAATACACGCGGTGGATGGGAAGAGGCTTCACATCCACGCGGTGTTCAACAAGGGGCACAAAAGCCCTCTCCTGAAAAAGCCCCCCAAAGGCTTGTTGGGGACTCTATCGGTGCGCGTAAAACAGAAAATCCTAGGAAGGGGGGGAAAACACCCCCCTCCCCTAGAGAAAAAGTTTCCACGGCGGTTGCGCGCGAATCAAGCCGCCCGGCAAGGCATTTCAAAGATGAAACACCGCGCCCTCTTCCCCATGACTCCTCACCCCAAAAAAAGGAAACGACTGCCTCCCAAAAGCCGTCCCGTGCGGTTTCCCAAGTCGCCCTTCCCATGGGGCCCGGACCTCGTGTAGCAAGTCCGCCCTCCCCACCTGCGGATACTTCGGATGGCATGGCGACACCGGTTCAAACAAAATCCCAGGAGGCGCTGGAAACAAAACGGCAGGAAGAACTCGCAAAATCCACATCCCATTCCCTTGTTGACGCTTTCAGGAAGAATCTTGCTACTTGGGATGGCTCCCTCTCTGGTGAGCATACGGAAATAGAAGATGCCGCCGGGGTAGCGGTAGCCGGACCCGTGTGGGGGGCCGTCCAGGAAATCAAAGAAGTCGTCGAGAGGTTTGGCGAAGATGAAAATTCACTTCTGGGCACCATCAAAAAAACCGTTGCCGACAAAACCGGAGTCACCGCCGCCAATGCGTGGGTGGGTGAAAAAAAGGATGCTTTACGCAGCCGACTCATGAAGTGGGCGGGAGGCGATCCAGCAACGGCATTTGCCGAGCATGAGAATACACGTGATGATAGAGGACGCTTCAAGAAAAAACAGAAAAACGCCCTCTCTCAAAAACCTGACGCCTCAGATGCTGAGGAGAAACAGGCGGAAATCGCGGAGCAGTCTCTCCGGCTTGATATTCGAGAAGCCAAAAACGAAGAAGTCCGCCACGAAGAGCTGGTCAGTGCCATCCGCAGCATCGGAGGAGATAGCCTGCTCGACTCCGCCGGCGACTTGCTCAGGCTGAAGCGAGGCAACCGGGTTACAGTGAAAGGCCGCGGCCCCCGTGTTGCAGCCAAGAACCCCGGCCTCTTCCGCCGCGCGGGGCAGACACTGGCCAAGGGGGGGAAAAAGATTGCTGGCGGGGCCATGGCCACAGGAGGACTCCTTGCCGGAGGTTTGGGAATTGGCAAAGGAGGAAAGACTGCAACCACGGTTGCCCGCCCCGTAGCGGAAGCTGGTGGGGGACTTTTGGCCCGTGCCAGCCGAGGACTTGGAAAGGCCGCGTCCGGAGCTACAGCCATTGCGAAACCCGCCACTGCACTGGGCGGGGGAATATTCAAACTGGGAGGGAAGGCTCTCCTCGGCGGCGCCAGGTCCATCCCAATAGCTGGCCAACTATTGGCGGCCGGGCTTGCCGTTAAAGACGGCTTTGACGGTTGGTCTGATACCGAGGGACAACGCGCCGCCTTCGGCCTCCAAGAAGGCCAGGAGGCCACCACTGGACAGAAAGCAAGCATGGCGGCCGCCAATGTGCTGGATATGGGCGGATTGCTCTCTGGTGGCGCATCCCTCTTTGGATTCGACATCAACACGGGGGACATTGCCAGAACCCTCTATGACGCCACGACATCTGCAGGCGAAGTGGCCTCATCACTCAAAGAGTCCGCCACAGCCATAGCTACGGATATAGGGAAAGGCCTCGGCGAGATGGCCGATACCCTATCGCAAAAAGCCGCGGGGCTTTGGACTGAGGCATCACAGACTGTTTCCACCGCTGTCTCTGATGCCGTGTCATCCGCCAGCGGCTTACTGGACAGTGCCAAAGCGACAGTCAGCGATACTCTCGCTTCCATCCAAGAAAAGGCGGCCGGGCTGTGGGATTCCGCAAAGGAAACAACCAGTCAGGCGGTTGCCACAGTAGTCGACAAGGCAACGGACGCTTGGGACGCTACAAAAGAAAAAACCGTTGAAGTCGTCGCCAACGTTTCCGATGGCGCATCCGGTCTATGGAACTCCACCAAAAATTTCTTCGGATTCGGAGAGGCAGACGACGAAGAGAAAGGCGTTACCCAGTCGGTGCAAGAGGTTGAGCAGCCCAAGCAGATTGCGCCTGTGATCTCTGAAAAAAGAAAATCCGCCAATTCCGCTGATCCTTCCGGAAAGATTGCGGTAGCGATTCCCGTCACCCGTGCCATTACAGAAGCCACCCACAGTGGCGCCGAGCGCGCTGCTGATCCACAACACCCCGATGCACTCCCCGATTCAGAGCCGCGTAAAGGCGATGATGCGCAATCCGTTGCGGAAATACATCTACCGACTGCAACACCAACCGGTATAACCGCTCCCGCCCTCTCTGCTGGCAAGCAAACCTCTGTCGCCATCACCGACAAAGATAACCAAAGAGATGAACTGGGGGTTGATTCCGTCATTGCTGATCCAAGTGACGATATGTCGGGGATGTTCAATAAGCTCACCACTGTGATGGGCGAGCTCAAAGACACGATTTCATCGGAGACTGAAAAGGCCAAGCAAAGTGATGCGGCCTTTCCCGCCACAACAGGGGTCCTCTCTGGTATCAGCTCCGTTTTCGATAAGTTCCGTAGCACTCTTGCAGGGATAGGAAATAAAACAGTTGCCAGAACCCAAGGCCCATCAGCATATGCCTTTCAACAGACCCGAGAAATGTCATCTCAGGGTCTTGGCGCCCTCTCTGCAAAATATGAGAGCGGTACTCATGGCAGCTCCGCCATCGGTTGGGACGCCAAAGGGGGAACATCATACGGGAAATACCAACTCTCCGGCAAGGCCGGGACAATGCAGGAGTTCCTGAACTTCGTCAAAGACAAGAACCCGGAAATCTACAATCGGTTATCTGCCGCCGGACCTGCGGACACGGGAGGTAAAACCGGCCGTTTTGTCGATGAATGGAAATCCCTCGTCGCAGAAGGGAAAATGGGAAACCTTGAGCATGAGTTCATCAAGACCTCACATTTTGATCCCGCGTTTGCATCAATCAAAAGCGAAGAACTGCGCAATAAAGTCAAAGGCTCAAGAGCACTACAAGACGTTCTCTGGTCCACGGCGGTTCAACACAGAAATCGGACAGGAGATATTTTCAACGGCAATTGGAAAGACGGAATGTCCGAAGAGGACTTTATCAAAGCTGTGTACGCCGACCGCTCCACACGCTTTTCGACGCCTCAAATGCGTGCATCCGGGCAAAAGCGAATGCAGGGGGAGGTCCAAAACGCTCTTGCGATGCTGGCGACAGAGAAAGGTGACGCGGGAATAGCAACATCCTTTGCGCAGCCAGCTACAGAAGTGGGCCAGAAGCTGGCAACAGCCGCCTCTGTATCCATTATGGCGAGCACTCAAGATGCCGTTGACAGGGGTGTCACTTACGGTTTTGGAGGCAAGAACTCCCAAACCGGCGCCGTTGACTGCTCCGGATGGATTGCCGAGCAAAACACAGCACTCATGGACAACATCAATGCAGTTGTCGGCAAGGATGTTTTCAGCGCTGAAGCCCGGCAGGTTCTTAAAAAAGGGTCTACTGGCGGGGCCGCGGGAATCATCCAAGCTGTAAGTGAGGCCACAGGCGAACAGCTTTCCAATGCGGAACTCACTCCGGACAAAATCCGCGAAGGAATGATGATCGGCATGGATACCGGTGAACACGGGTGGGACGCAGGCCGGTACAAGGGCATTGACCATATTGTCCAGACATTCCGTGATCCAGAAACCGGACAAATGATGGTCAGCGAATCATCTTCCAAGCGCGGCGTTCACGCTACACCTTACGAAGAATGGTATAAGCAGTGGGGGGGGAAGGCCAACCTGTATGGCACGGACGTCACCCGGCTAGCAGACGCTTCCATGTTGGAAGGATTCAAGCCAGCCACCCCTGAAACGAGACTTCAAGAGGCAAGCCCACTCTCCAACATCGTGCATTCATCTGAAGCTCGGCCAGTTCAACCAGCTCTCCAACCAGAACCTAACCGAAAAGAAACTGAATCTATCAGAGAAATACGAGAGAAACAGCCCTCTGTACAGGCCAACGATGACATGCACCTGCTCCTCAAGGAAATGAAGGGGATGTTTGCGCAGTTCACAAGCACGTTGCAAGGGATGGCCCAGAAATCCTCCAACGGTGAAGAAAAACGGAACAATCAAGAAATACGCATGGATTATGATGATCCTTACGTCTATAATATGGCTCATGATCGGGTGTAATAATGGCAGAATCCATATTTGATGCACAGAGAAATCTTCGTTCCGCACCACAACAGGATATAGAAAAATTTTCTAATGTAGAGGCAATGAATGAACGCATAAGAGAATGGTTTGAGACTCCAGAGGGGACAATGGCACATAATCCTTCATGGGGTCAAAATATCTCTGCATTCAAACATGATCCATTAGGAAATGACATCAGTATTCAAATAGAAATGGCAATTTCCTATAAACTTCCAATTGATATAGAAGATATTCAACTCATAGGAATAGAAACGGCCATTGAAGATATTGATTTACTCAAAATCTACATTATACACCAGTATGGAGATGTACTGGTAAACTTTATGATGCGGTAACTATATGATTTTAAGTCAAATTGTTATTGAAAAGTTTAAATCCCTGATTGGTGCCATGGAGCCTTGGAAATCCCTTAAAGGTTCCCAATTCGTTCAACATCTCGCCATCATGCTTGGTTGGAGCATCGAAGATGCTTCATACAAGGTTGAACGAGCACATCAGGAAGGTTTTCTGGATACTGCAATCAATCGTTCTTCCATATTGGCGCATGGTGAAGATCGCGAATATATACCGCGAAAACCAACTCCCGGGCGTGGTAAGGCTAATATCATAAACCAAGGCGGTTTTTCCATAACACTATTGCGTGGTATGGAATTTATGTCAGATGGACAAAACCAATATTGTCTTAATGAAACTACCGTCATTCCAGCTCATTCAACAGTAGAAGCAGCATTTACACAATCATGGAAAGAAGAAATTACACATGAAATTACGGAAGAAAAGCCCTTTTACGAAATACTCTTCGGAAGGGACATCTCTCCAACCGTGATGGATTTTTCCGTTCATGTAGACGAAAACGGGCGTGGAGAGTTTGAACTTTGGGTATATAATCGGCGCTTCTTCAATGTAGGTGCCGATGCGTCTTGTTATGATGAATTTTACCACTATACCGATCAAATCGGTATCCGCTTTGGCAATGGGATTTTTGGGCGTATCCCTCCTAAAGGTGCAATCGTCAAAATTACGATGACACGGACGCTCGGCGATGTTTTTCTCTTATCAGGACAAACCCTCTACCCCATTGAAGAGCTGACATATCCTAACGGCGAACCAGCTTCTATTTCCATTGAAGTATCCGAAACAATCCAAGACGGTTCTGATATGGAACCAACAGAGGAAATGCGTAGGAACCTCCATTATTGGCCTGTCTACGATGAGCGTCTTATATGGGATAATGATTATGGATTTTTCCTAAAAAGGCGTTTTCCTGAAGTTGTATTTGTAAAAGCATGGGGAGAGGAAGATGCTGAAAAGATGTGGGGATACAATGTTGAACATATCAATAAAATCTGGATAGCCGCGTATGCTCCGCGAACCGGGATTAGGGAAGATGTAATGAAGGCTATTTCAGATGTTCCCATGATGTGCAGAAATTTCAAATGGCATGATGTAGAACACATTTCTTTTTCCGTCAAAATTGTTGGAAAGGTATTATCCGATAGGATCATTGAAGATGTAAAAAATGATATTTTGAAGACCCTACAGGATGCCTATGGCCGCGACTCGACGAATAGACGCGATAGCGTGAGATTACACGAGATTTACGAATGTATCTATGGAACGGGGCACTTCGATAAAACAACCGGTGCTTGGTTTGAAGCAACCATCGAAGGACAACACCAAGCTGAATTCATATACCAAATGGTGAGCATAGATATTAAAGCCAGTGCCCCCGACATCACCTATGTCCAGTAGACTCCGTGATAGCATGATGAGAAGCGACGGCCCCGTCTGATTCAGTCGGGGCCGTCGCTTCACTAAATCCGTAAATACGGCACATATGGGATAGTTTTTATTGTCCACATCATTTTACCCCGTATCCTTGCTGAAAAGAATGTGTTCCGCTTTCGGCAAGGATTTTTCGTGAAAGACTGGCTCGTCAAAAGACTCACCCCTCAGAAGGCTACCGAAGAACGCTGGATCAGCCTATCCCGTGTTCTTCAGGAGCTATGGGAATTTTTCTTTGACCCTGCCCTTTCACGACTGGAACGACTCCGCTCGTACTATCAAGCGGATGAGGCTGACCTAGATCGCAAATTGCGGGAGATGGGGGATTACTTCCAGGCTGACTTTTCCCGCTTCGAAGACAAACCCATTGCCGTGAGCTGGCGTAACCTTGAGTTAAAATACAAGGATTTGGAGCTCATCCTCACCTCAACATTCCGGCGTCATTACAAAAACCTCCCCGTAGAGTGGTATCCTCTCTTTGCTCCGGTAGATCGTCCCTATGGGAGTCTCTTTCTCCCACTGCCCAAACTTCCTGCACTACCGAGCGAAAAAAACATTCCCCCCGAAGGAATGTTCCTGACCTCACGTGGAATGCTTGGAGCGGATCGGACTGCCCTGTTGGAACTGGGAATGTCACGGGAACAGTTTCTTGCCCGTGCAATTCCCCTTCTCAAGAGAACTAAGCCTCTCCATATCGTTTTTGACGGCCCTCTGTTCTATATTTTCCACCCAATTCCTTTTGAGTGCGACACTTCGTTATCTTCAGATGCAGAACGGAGTTTTTTTGTCCCATTCTCAGTCAGAGGGCTATGTTTCGACATTACAGCAGCAGATACACAATCTCTTGATCTTGATACATTAAGCTTTAGTCGTGAAAAAAACCTTTTCTATTCTCTATCTTGGAAGATGGATAGGCAATCACACCTGGATAAATGTGCTTGCTTTGATGACTGTGCTGCGGATCTGTTTTGCTTAGACATGCCAATTGGAGACTCTTATGTCTAAAAAAGAGGCTAAAACATGGCAGCAAGCAAAATTGCTGAATGCCTATTACATAAAAGTCGCTAAAGCCGCTGTGAATCAGGGAGGATGCCCACGATTCACCTCATTCAGGGCTGGTTTCGCACCCCAATTGGAAGGCCCCCTTGATGAAAGAGGCAATCCCACTGTTGCGGATATTCCTGCCGGGATGCAATCAGTGCCAAACGAATTTTACCGTGGCATCATAGAAGGACATTTTTCAGGAGATACAGCCCTTGCTGTATGTGAAATTCCCAAAAATGCTGCACCTTCACCAGTGAAGTTCAACTTCATCGGTATATTTGACCAAGATGATGACATGGTTGCTGCGTGCGTGACTCTCACCGACTGGCTTACCCCTGAAGAGCTGGATCGCTCCTATCTCGCAGTGACATTCCCCATTGAAGAAGAGGCTGCGTCATGACTGAGCCTATCCTGCACCAAACCGTGAAATGGCGTGAACAGTACGTTTCGAGCGCATTAAACGCTAAATTTTTCGGTGTAATACGCCCTGGCATCTATAAAGGATTTTTCCTATCTCCCTCTCCCAATCCAATGAGCGTTATAGTCGGAAATGGAGACTCTACTTGTAGCGTCGCTGTAGTTGATCGCGATCAACGCTCACTCACGATAACAATGCACGATGAGGGCGAGGTAAAAGTACCCGCAAAAGGAACATGGCTGATCTGCATTGAAGCCTATTATGTCCCTACACAGATTGGATACCAGCGCATTGTTGTAAGAGAGCGTGCAGAGAAACACCATATTATTTTGGGAACCGTCATTGCTACAGGTGACGATGTTGTTATCACTGCGGAGAATATCTCCCTTGCCCAAAGGCAACAGAGTACAATTCCAACATCAGACGATATATCACTACTTTGGAAACACGTAGATATATTGTCCGCGCGCGATTCCCGCGACTGGAAAACTTCTCAAAAAATATCAGCAAATAGTATTGTTGAACTCCCTCTCTCTTATGAAGTTGGCTCCGATTCGCTTCTACTCTTTTGTGAATGCTGCGGGCTGCTCCGTCCTCCATATATCGAAGAAATAGGAGTCATAGGAGAACGTTCAACGTCTATACGCGTAGCCTTTGACATCCCGGCTGGCGTGATGCTGACACAAATCTTGATTGCAGGAGGAGTCTCTGGTTCCCCAACAGGCGAGGCAGGAGGCACTGGATCACTACCCACAGATGTCCTGCAAATGATTAACGATGCAGTAGCCACTGCCAAAGCAGCATCCATACGTGCGAATGAATCAGCAGACCGGGCAGATCAGGCGGCAGAAAACTTAGGCATACCCATTACACTAAAAAATACAGATTAACATGTAGTTATGGAGAAGATTATGTCTTTCGAAAAGAAACGGATGTTCTACAAAGACCCTGTGACCGGTCAGGAAAAGCCTTTTCATCCTGAAACCGATGCGGGCGTCGTCAAGGTTGGAGAGTCCACACTTGATGTTGAGCTGGCAGCACTCAAGCAGCCCGCAACGCAATCTGCCCCAGGCCAGATGTCCGCAGCCGACAAGACGAAGCTCGACGGGCTCCAAACCTACACCCATCCCGACTCTGGAGTGAGCGCCGGGACGTATAAGTCCGTAACCGTTGATGCCGAGGGGCATGTCACCGCCGGGACAAACCCAATGACACTTGCCGGGTACGGCATCACTGATGCCGCACCCAAGGAAAGCCCTGTGCTGACTGGAACACCGACCGCGCCAACCGCGAATATGGAAACTTCCACACAGCAGATCGCGACGACTGAGTTCGTACACAATGCCGTCAACGCGGTGTTGGGTGCCAATAATGCAATGGTGTTCAAGGGAACCATCGGCTCTACGAATGCGACCTTCACGGCACTCCCGACGACCGACTACTCCATCGGCTGGACATACATGGTTGCCGAGGGCGGAACGTACGCTGGCCAGCAGTGTGAAATCGGTGACTTGCTCATCTGCATCAAAGAGTTTGCCTCTTCCGCCAATGATGACGACTGGACCGTGGTTCAAACCAATCTGATCGGGGCGGTGACCGGCCCATCCTCCGCCGTCGCCCAACGCGTGGCGGTTTTTGCCGACGCCACGGGTAAGACGATCAAGGATTCCGGCCACACAATCGAGACGTCCGTTCCCGCTGATGCGAAGTTTACTGACACCGTATACACACACCCGAGCTCCGGTGTCTCCGCCGACACATACGACGCGGTAACAGTCGACGTACAGGGCCATATCACTGCCGGGCAGAAGCTCACGGCGGCGCAAAAGCTCTCTGCGACTGGAATCACGAAAACCGCTGCACAGGTGAATCAGGCTGTTGACAGGATTGAGGTGGCCGTACTCGGTGCGTCCGATCCCGTGCCCGCGACTTTGGCCAACGGCGGGCTGATCCTTCGCGGTATCGCGTAGCCGTCTGAATGGCCGGGAATATCCCCTCTTCCGGAGCCTCTATGGGTATCAAGCTTCAAAAAAAGACCACTTCAGGTATCCAAGACGTCTTTGTCTACGAACCGCGCCATGCAGACTGGACGCTGGATGCAGCCGTCGCCGCCAACGGCACACTGGCGCTTCCCGTGAATTATGCCGTAGGCAAAGAGAAAGTGACTCTCGTTATTGATGGCATTATTTTGAATTCAAATAATTTTTCTTTGATCGGTACTTCGGATGCCCCCTCCAACATAGTTAAAATGCTGTTTTCCGTCCGCAAGGGTGCCGAGTGCAGCGTGAGTATTACAGGAGTTTGAGATATGAGTGCGACACCTTGGCTGCTACGGGAAACCAATCCAGAATGGCGTGATGATCACGATTATACAATAGGGAGCTGCAAACGTGGTTCAAATGGCAAAATCTATTTTGCTCTAAAGCCCTCTGGACCGAACTCTGGTGGAGCACAAAACCCCACTACTACAGATGGTTACTGGGTTTCCCTTGCGGACTCACTCAAGCAGGGAGGAATCAACGCCTTGCTGCCCGAAGAGATCGGGGCCGCTCGCGGCAGCCGTATTTCAGCGACAACGCCAGCAACGGCGGGTTGGTATAGAATCGCCCAGTCTGCTGTAAGCATCAATAATTGTTTGGGACTGCTTGAAATTACAGGAGCTGCCAGTGGCGCGCATAGCGCGACGCTTTTGTCTGCCGGTATCTCGTATGGCGTCAATCCAGTGCTCATCCAGCACGCCCATGTCCCATATTCGGTACCTGGGCTGACTAAAGCCCGCATCGTCTATCACAAGACATATTCCGGGAACTACGCATACCTTGAAGTGTACCTCAGCGTCGCAAAGGCTGAGGTCATCTCCGTCAACATGATCGGTGGCCAAGGCTGGACACTCCTTGCACCGAGCACGGCGGGAGGGATTCCCGAAGGATACTCTGCTGCCGAACTCACATTTGTAGCGGGAAAAATCGTTGGAAATGTGGCAGGCAGTGTCACCGGGAACGCGGGCACGGCGACGAAGCTTGCCACAGCCCGTACCATCACTCTGAGCGGTGACGCCACTGCATCGGGCACCTTTGACGGTTCAGGCAACCTCACGCTGGCCACAACGCTCAAAAACAGCGGGGCCACGGCGGGAAGCTACGGGCCGGGAGCCAATGCCACCCCCGCCTTTGGAGCCTCCTTTGAAGTGCCGGAAGTCACCGTAGACGCCAAGGGCCGGGTGACATCCATCGCGGAAAGGACCGTCAAGCTGCCTGCGGCTCCTACCAGTATCACGGGTAATGCTGGCACGGCGACGAAATGGGCGACAAAGCGCACTGTCGACGGCGTGCAGATGGACGGCAGCGCCAACGTGCATCACTACGGGACATGTTCGACCGCAGCGGCGACAGCGGAGAAGGCGGTTGCCCTCACGGGGTTTGTTCTTGCCACCGGCGCGGTCATTCGCGTGAAGTTCACGGTCACGAACACGGCGGCCAACCCGACGCTCAACGTCAATGCGACGGGAGCAAAGCCCGTCTATTACCGAGGTGCAGCGATTACCGCCGGGACACTGGCGGCAAACAGAACCTATGAGTTCGTCTACAACGGCACACAGTATGAACTTGTGGGCGACGTGGACACGAACACGACCTATTCCCTCGCTACGGCCACCAAAGATGGGCTCATGGCCAAAGCGGACAAGAGCAAGCTGGACGGGGTGGCTGCGGGCGCGGAAGTCAACCAGAACGCCTTTAGTAAGATCGTCGTTGGGTCGACGACCATCATAGCCGATACCGAGATCGACACGCTGACGCTCGTGGCCGGGACGAACATCACGCTTACACCCGACGCGACAAACGATAAAGTCACAATCACGGCGAAGGACACGACCTATACAAACATGACTGGAGCCACGGCCTCGGCTGCTGGCAAGGCCGGGCTTGCCCCCGCCCCCGCCGCGGGCGCGCAGGGCAAGTACCTGCGCGGCGACGGGACGTGGCAGACGCCCCCGAATACGACCTACGCCGTGGCCACGCAGTCAGCCAACGGGCTCATGTCCGCCACCGACAAGAAATCCGTGGACTATGCGGAAGCCTTGCGCCTTTCTTTCATAGGCGTCCCGCGCTACTGGCGCTCGACGACTCTCCCCGCAAACCACGTATGGGCGAATGGGGACCTCGTCCTGTTCTCCGACTGGCCTGAGCTGAAAAAAGTTTATGATGCTGGTGGGTTCACAGGAATGTTGCTCGCCTACAACGCCAATGCAGCAACCATCGCCGCTAACCTCGGAAAATGGCGACCAAATGCCGCTAACCCTACGGGATTATACGTTCCTAAGCTAGGCGACCAGTTTTTCCGAGCTTGGACGGGGGGAGGCGATGGCCTAGCCGGTATATACAACGCGCCGGGGTTGCCTGAAATAGGGGGTCACTTTGCGCCACGCGTGCTCGTACAAGGAGGGCTCACCAACGCTGGTGTTGCTCTGGAGCATCTTTCCGGCGTTTTTCATGACGGGAGACCGGACACCACAGAGACTGCACCCATTTTGGCTACAGAAGGCACGTATCGGGTTCCGGCTTGGAACATTAGGATGCTAGCTTCACGATACAATCCTATCTACAGCGCATCAGGTACAGTCATGCCTGAGTCCGTCAATCTTCCCGTCTGTCTGTATCTTGGCCTTCATACTTAGGTCGGGAGGCCAAGATATATACACACGGGGAGCGCGACGTTGACCGGGCGGTTTTCCTCGGCTGTCGGGACCACACGAGACGACTCGAAAGACAGACCTCCTGACGCTTCTGTTTCATATGTTATAAGGGTCAGAGGACCGATCAGTGTGTGCCAAGAAAAAGCGCCCTTAGCTTGTGCGCCAATCTGGTTTGTCGAAATGTACGGAGCGTTCGCTGAGATATTACGTGCGGCGTCCACCTGTGCCGAACCCGCCTCCCGTCCTGTCCCAGACGTCCAAGCTCGGAAAAGCGGGAGGTAGATAGAAAAGACTTATGATACCAAGTTCTTATTTTTGATTTCTCTTTGCTCTTTTCAAATAACATAGCGAATTGAAAAAGGTTCCTTATCTGCCCTGCGCCTTTCCGAGCGTGGACGGGGACGGGAGATAATGCCGGGGGGTGGCAAAGCGATACAGTTAGAGAGATATGGGCAAAAATGTATGACTTTTATGGTGGAGTGAATATGAGTACTGACGGAGCTGTCCCCACCAACAGTGTGCTCTCCATGTTTGGGTCTATGTCCAACGAAGCGCAGACTGCCCGGCGTACAGGAGTCGCATATTTTCGAGCATCAAACATTATACCCACCGGCCCCGTCACCGTCCCGCCGCACATCTGGCAGCCAGTAGTCATCTACCTTGGCCTCCCGGCCTAAGCGGGAAGGCCAAGATACATACACACAGGAAGCGTGACGTTGGCCGGGCGGTTTTCGTCAGAGGTCGGGACTACACGGGAGGCGGCAAAAGATATCCCCTGAACTGCTTTGCCGCTTGTATCAAGGGCAAATCGGTTGTTGCCTGATTCTCCCCATGACAATGCACCAGACCCGGCTGGTAGCTGAAAATCACCGTACGAGTGTATGAATGCAAGGTTTCCAACGATCTCTCGTATTCCATCCCCCTGCCAGCTCCCCGCCCCCCGGACACCTCCCCCCGTCCACGCTCGGAAAGGCGCGAGCTAGGCTGAAATTCCCTTTCAATTC
>OGZE01000407.1_pt1 | contig 33179 bp, 49 predicted proteins | sample 1576731 | NCBI WGS metagenome assembly OGZE01 (sample SAMEA3541503, study PRJEB24748) | human gut metagenome | biome: human gut; feature: human-associated habitat; material: faeces | place: China | collected 2012 | reverse complement strand
CCTGTGGAGATAGTAGGTTACGAGGTCGATGAAGCAGGAAGCCCATTGGCTTAAGGCAATGGGTAGTTCACTTAAAATGGAATAAAAGTGCACATACAGCGCTACAACAGATAAAGGACAAAAAGTATCCCGAATCATTGTTGCAGTACACTGGAAATACACTTTTAGTAGGCATTAATTATGATAAGAAAAGTAAAGCACATGAATGTGTGATAGAAGAATATAAGAGATAAAAGAGTTGTTATTTTAGGAAGGGAGCACTTTTATTTTCAGGATGATCTGGAAAGTCCGATGCGGCTTGCAGATGAAGCAGGAAGAAGTGAGGAAACCTATGGATTATTTTATGGTCTTATTGATAATGGACTTCTAGCAGCTGATAGTACTGGAAATATGTTTACAAATTTACCAACTCATATTAAAGAGCAAATTTCAGATATGAAAAAAAATGAGGAAAAAGAATAATGAAACATTATTTATTTTATGAGAAAAATCATAATAAAACTATTTTTCAATATAAAGCCACCTATTTGTGGCTTTCGTTTGCAATGATGATGAGTATTATGGCAGTAATTGGATTTATAACTGAAAAACAATTACCTATATTATTAGTATTAGCAGGGTTAATTTTTTTCCCAGGAGTTCCTATAGCAGTAAAGAATTATAAAAAAGCATATTATATTCAGTTAGAAGATATGTGCATTGTTTGTAGCGGAAGAATAAATAATTTATTTAGAAAAACTAGGATGATGTATCAGGATATAGGTTATGTTGAAAGAGGAAGAGAGGAACCGGTGATATATCCGTATGGCACGACAAGAGAACAGATGGTGAAAGAGTTTGGTAGATACATTAATGTATATAATAAAGACAAAAAATATCTGTTTTCTTTTAGAGAAAAATCATCAATTATGGATATATTATTAAAAAAAAATCCACATATACAGATAGTAGATAGATTAGAGGATTATCATGTGTAGTATTAGTTGAAAAGATCATAATCAGAATATTATTAGTAGAAGAAGAAGGAATGGATATGGATAATATTTTCAGCTGTTAAAAGGGAAATGTTACCTGTTATGAATACACTCCAAATGGCAATCTTGCAAAAGTGACAGATGCGTTGGGAAATGAAACCTTTTATCAGTATGATGCAATGGGACAGCTGGTACAGACAAGCTGTACAGGAACCAATTTTAGGTGCAGCAGTTTTCTTTGTGGATGATATTTTTGGGGGAGTTGGTGTTGCGGATGATGGAATAGCAATGAGTGCGGCATCAGTGGCAGTTGCTTTTTGGGGGATTGCATTTACTGGTAAGAAGCGGGACAATAGTTGTAGCATGAATTAGCTGTAAATAAATATTAAAAGGAAGGAATAACAATGAACGACAAAATAAACAGAGGACAACTTGTCAGAACATATATCGGAGAAGGACTAGTGCCTTTTAAATTTGAATACAAAGGATATCATGGGGATAGCTGGAAATTTGAACGAAATATGAAAGGTGCAGTTCAGACAATCTCTATATATCCATATCGTTTTGACCAGAGCATGATAACGTTTGAGTTATATACAAATGTAAAAAATTCGGAGTATGCAAGTAAAATTGGAACCAATGTGGTATCAGCCAGTATGCTGGATGGAATTGTATCCAATGGTCAGATACGTGGTTACTGGCAGTATGGGAATGAACAGGAACTGATTCAGGTGTTGGGCGAGATGAAGGATGTTCTCATAAAAAAGGGGATGAAAATATTAGTTGAGTTAAGTAAGGGACTGGAGGAACCGGATACTGCCGAAATGTACCGGGAAGTTTATTTTCATCATGATGAATTATGCGAAAAATTTATAGAAAAGACAGGCATTGTGGTAACAGGATTTGATGAGGAGAATATCGACCGGTGGTTTGAAGTAATAGAAGAACGTACAGCAATATTAAAGCAGGGTGATTACGAGGATGCAAAAGAGGAACTGATGGAGATTGCCGCATTTCTCGGAAATCAGCTTGTAAAATATCTTGGTGGACGTTGGTTTCATTATTTGTCAGAAAATCATGAGAGCTGTGGGGTTGAAGGGTGTAAAACGTTAAATCCGGGACTAAATTGCCTGAGTGTGGTAGTTGGTGGATACACCCAAAATGGGATGAACTGGGTTAAAAAAAGTATTTTAAACAGATATCAAAAACGAAAAATTTAATACAAGAAAATATTTAGGGAACGAATATATCATTATTTTAATCAGTTAAGTTACTTATGGAAATAAAATCATAAAATTAATTATTCATGGTTCTTGTGAATGGCATTGATTTAAACGATGGAAACATGGATATGGGAAAGATGAAGAGTGTTTTGGATGCAGATGTCGAGAATATCAGGAATGCAAAGGCAACTGTTGAAAAAATGATCGAAAAAAATGCTTGGAACAGAAGCGGATGGAACCATCGGTGTACGTCTTGCGGATGGACAGATAAATTACCATGATAAAAAAGGGCAGGAATATATTGCGAGAAATACGGCGCTGGAATTTCTGAAAGAAACGGAACAGGTATTTCTTTTTTCTATTGTGAAGATGGAAAGCTGAAAAAAGCAGAAACGGACAATGGAAGCAGCCTGACTTACTGTTACAATCAAAGGGGGCAGCTTGAGGAAGTAAAAGACTGGCTCGGCACGACAAAAATCGCTATGGATGAGGCAGGACGTATTGCCTCTGTCACAGATCCATATGGAAAACCGTGGGATATGAATGGGGAAGCATGGGCAAGAGAACGGCAGTTCTTTATCTAGATGGAAAAAAGACCGTATATGAATACAATGAAGCCATGCAGCTGACCGCCATGAAAATCTTTTCTGGGGAAATGCGGGAGAAGACAATTCGTTACAGTTATGATGAAGCCGGAAGACTCATTGGAAAGCAGCTGCCGGGTAGAAATTATACAGATTACCGATACAATGCGGCAGGAAAACTTGAAGAAATCTTACATAAAGGAGCAGATAAATCAGCTGTTGCAGGAAACAAATGCAAACGGAACGAAAGATTATGCGTATGACCACAGAGGAAATTTGTTATCCGTAACAAGCGGTGAAGAGGAGAAAGAAACATGCATTCATTAGTTAAAGGTATAATTCTTTCCGTTTGGATTTGGTTTATTATAAAAGTATCTGAAAAAGTTTCGGGCAATACAAAGCATCAAATTCAAAACGAATTTTTATATTATTTTATATGGCTATGGCATTCATATGGAGAAATAAGCATTTTAGGGTTGTTATGTGCAATTGGTGTACAGATTACAGATATCGTAATTGCAATATTGTGTTTGTTTTCAGATATAAGTAAGGAACTTCTGGGAGCATGCTGGGTAACAAGCTTAATAGTGGTTTTGTTTGTCAGTGGTGGGGTCGGAATCATAGAGACAGGAAATGAATCGAAAAGATGGTTGGAAAAAATCGCAATGTATTTGATAAGTATAGCTGTATTTTTTGGAGCAGCATATTTCCTATATCCAATGTTACAATATATATTCAAATTTTAAAAGGGAGATTCTAGGATGGATTTTTTGATTATATTAATTGATTTGGTTGTTATTGCACTTGGGATTGTAGATGTTCGGTTTGGTTTTATATGTAGAAGGGAGCAACATCAAAATAAAATGAATGCACAGATTTATGTTGGGGATGGGAAGATAGTATGGATTTTTGGGCTTATCAGTTGGGTGGCTGGAATTTTGGAAATGATACTTTTACTAGTTAGTTTCAATGAGTTAGCATTTTATATATGGCTGCTTATATGCATTATGGCACAGTGGGGGATGACGGCATTTCTATGGCAGCACTATTGTTATTCGGCAGTGTATTTATATGGGAAAAAGATTTATTTTTTTGACAAAAGAAGAAAGCGGAATATAGGGTTAGAAAATAAAGTAGGGATAAAGGCAGCATTAGGAAATACAGTATATGCCTTTTTTGACGAAAATGATAATAAGTTATTCGAAATTCAAATGAAAAAGAAAAATGCAAGTGAATTAATGCAGCTTATCAAAAACGAAATAAGTAATAGAAATCCATGATTTTTTGGAGGTGGCATAAGGGGAAAAATGACCAATTTTATATACATTTTCATGATAATAACACTGATATGCATAGGTGCGGGTATAAAAGCATTTAATAGTGAGGATAGCGATACAAAAACTACAATAAAAAATATTCCAAATGGAATAAAAAAAGTTTTGCTGATTGGTACAAATGTTCAGAAAACAGATATTACAATTCTGATCGGAACAATTATTTATTTAATGTTTACAATTGGAGTGATTTGCATTTATGTATTTGCAAGTCATGAAACAAAAGTTGAATTGCAATATAAATTGTGTGTGGCATTTCTTGTAATGTTATTTTTGGAAACGTTTATTGTGGTATCAGTTTCGTATAGAGAGAAAAAAACACAAAATAAAGCAATGAATATACACGAAACCATTTATATATCACATGCAGAAAAAGAGATTGAATGTGATATGTTTTCGAAATATATTATTTTATCTAACAAGCGATGGAAGGATGCGAAAGGAACTGTATATATTTTTCCTGCGACGTTATTTCATGAAATGGATGCAGATGGAAATATATTTAGAGAGACAGAAAAAGGAATAGAATATTTGTCAAATATAGGTGCATATAAGAGTCTGGCAGAGCAACTGGTAGATGAAGGTTATCAGACAGTTCGGTTTGAAACAAAAAATATAGCCGATAGAAGTATGTCACTTGAAGAATTATTAAATAAACTTGTGGATGTAATAAATAATATTCAGAGTGTAACAGGTAAATATCCTATTTATCTTATTGGTCATAATAGTACATGTAATATATTATTATTGTTACAGAAAAAGATAAAAACACAGGGAATGATATTGTTATTTGGTGGTGGAGAGACAGGAAAACAGGGAATTATATTCAGATGCAGACTTGATCGTTTTGGTAGAATCAAAAGAGTCTGGCAAAGGGAAGTAGAAAGGGAATATGAAAAAGCAGAGTCACTCATAAAAGAAAATAATGTAGTTATGGCATATGGAGAATTATTTAATATGGAATCAGAGTATTGGATTTCAATATTAGCAGAAATTGAAAAGCCGATTTTGTGCATATCTGCGGAAGCCGACTGGAATTATAACGGCGAAGAAATAGCTCAACATGTACAGAATGAAAATGTAAAGTTTAAAATATTGCCGGATGTAGATGCTACGATGAGACTGGGGTTTAGAAATCATTTGGCAGCTAATAATTTGACATATATGGGTTATCTGAATCGAAAAGGGGTAACAAAACCAGAGGATGGAAAAGATATACCCTGTTATGCAGAAGATATAGGAAAATGTATTATGGAATATATGGAGCATTTGCAGTGAAAAATGAGTGATTAGGTGATTGGGTTTGGATTTCGGAGGCAATTGCCTATTTGATTGTAATATTGGAAATTGTTACGATCACTGTCCTTGACATTAAGGATGCAAAAATAAATATTGATTTCAATGGCAACATATGAAGTTAAAGGCATATTCAGTATCTGCTTAATATTATGTGTTTTAGAAGGAAGTTATTTCCTTTTATTTTGGCACAATAAACAAATTATTTTTACATGGAATGAAATTATATATCGTTCAATCTTTGGAATAGAAAAAATATATTCTTGGGAAGAGGTTAAAACTGTGCGCTATAAGTCTATGGGAAGAGGGGCAAATAGGATTCTTATTCAGACAGATAAAAAAATATATATTGAAACGGGAATGATGAAAAAATGTGAAGATGTTGAGAGAGTAATAAAAGAAAAGGGTTATTTACGAGTAAAAATCAAATAGGTATAATGATTTAGAGTAGATTTTATTGGAATAATCTTACTGTTACAAAGCCTTGGGAAGCGGCGGAAGCCGGACAAAGGACAGAAGATATGATGCCGGAGGTAATTGCAGGAGCTGTTGTTGGTGCAGGAATAAGTGCTACTGGAACAGTAGCAGAGCAGGTTGTTGAAGGTGCACAGTATGGTAGCTATAAGGCTGCAACAGTAACATCTATATTGTTTGATGGAAATCAAATATTAGGTAGTTCTGGAACGGTAAAACAATGCTTTTATGGATCATATAAAAATATGTTAAATAGTAATTTTAAAATTGGAACGTGTAAAACTATAATAACAACTGGAGGAATTACAGTTAAAAATATTTTTGCCCATGCAAATGAAGAGGAGTGTCCACAGAAGAGGGGAGATAAGGAATGGAGAACAGGAGCATTATTACTTTCACAATAATAACAATTGGGCTCATTTTAATATTTAGATTGAGAAATAAAGACAGACAATTTACCAAAATAGAAGTAAATGGAAAATTGAGCAATATACTGTTATTCCCAGTCGCAATTTACGGAGAGACAACAATTATGTCAATGATTATATGCATAAGCTGCGAAATTTTATTTGTACTGTCAATGTTTCTAATGTATGTATTAAAAGTAGACAAGCTTTTTGTATGTTTTTTTTGGGGTGTTTTCCAAATATTTTTTGTATTTATTGGTGCAGGAGTTGAGTCACTGGCAGAACGCAAAATACAAGAGAAAAAAGGGCAGAAAATCTTTTGGTTTCTATTTGGAATCATTATGATAATTGCGCCGACTATTTGGATGGTATCACAGATACGAGAATTTTTGGAGGTAATATAATGGAACAAAAGGATATACAAGCTGAAAAACAGTTAATTCAGACATGGAAAAGTATTATGCTTTTGTCATGGTTTACCAGTATTGTTGGAATTGGATGCTGGATTCAGGCTGGGAAAGAAATAATTGTAGGAAATATGAATAATGGCGTTATATGGTTAATATATGGAATGGTACATATAATAGTAGCTTGTTTTGGAATTCGATTTTCTAAAAGGAAAAACGAAAAATTACAGGATTCAAAATATATTGTGAGAAGAAAAAAAGGAATTTGTATTTTAGGCATTGTAACTTATTGTGTGACAGTTTGTGAGTTTTTACTGACATTGTTATTTTCTGAGATAGACAATATTGCATTTGTTTACATTGCAGTTTGTACCAGTTGTATGTTGTTCGTCTCATTTTTCTGGTTTTCCATGTATCGTGAGCAAAAGATTATAGTTAATGAAAAAGAAATTATCATTTGCAATTTTTTTGGAAAAAGGAAGACGATTAACAGACAGGAGATAGATCGAATTACAACAGACCAAAATCGTGTGCGGTACGGTTTTATGAATAAACAGAATCAACAATTATTTGGTGTATCCATTAACATGGTCGATGCAGTTGCATTTATACAGGATACATTGGATGAATTAGAGAAAAGATAATGGAGGAAAAATAATAGGTAATATTGCACCAAAATTATGTTCAAAATTTGCACCATATTAAAAAAATTGATTTCACATGAAGAAATTGGGGAGATAGCAGATTGGCTTGTTAAGTATGCAAGAAGTTGTGCTTTAGATGAAAAAATAAATATTGATTTCAATGGCAACATATGAAGTTAAAGGCATATTCAGTATCTGCTTAATATTATGTGTTTTAGAAGGAAGTTATTTCCTTTTATTTTGGCACAATAAACAAATTATTTTTACATGGAATGAAATTATATATCGTTCAATCTTTGGAATAGAAAAAATATATATTGAAACGGGAATGATGAAAAAATGTGAAGATGTTGAGAGAGTAATAAAAGAAAAGGGTTATTTACGAGTAAAAATCAAATAGGTATAATGATTTAGAGTAGATTTTATTGGAATAATCTTACTGTTACAAAGCCTTGGGAAGCGGCGGAAGCCGGACAAAGGACAGAAGATATGATGCCGGAGCGGGCCGTTTCATAAGCGAGGATTTGATAAAAGGACACACCGCAGTGCCATACACGATGAACCATTACAGCTACTGCTTCAACAGACCGATGGATCTGGTGAACCTGAATGGCATGTGGCCCAGCCTGAAGGATACAATAGGTATTGTGGCGGCTGGAATTGCAACAGCAAGTGTGGCAACAGGTTTGGCGCAAGCGGGAGTTGGCAAAGTAGGAAATTTATTAGGAAGTGGTGCTGGATTAAAGGCAGGAACGCTTGCAAACGGAATTTGGAATGGATTTTCTAATTTGTTAGGATTTTCAATAGGAGATATTTCGTATATTCAAACAGGTGCGATATATGATAGTGTAAAAGAGTTGTGGGATAAAATAAATGGGATCTTGAATGGCATAGAAAAATCAAAAGAATAGAAAGCTAAGAGGAAGATAGTTATGTTGTCTGATAATAGTATTGTTTATATTTTATACACATTATTTTTAATTATAATAATTCCCATTTTTTTGCGTATATGTGCAAGCACATTTACAGGAGGAGATGTGGAAGCAAAAAGTCCAATACAAAATATTGTACAAAATGCAGCACATAATGAGCAGCTAGATAAAATTTTAGATTTTGTTTTGGGAACAATTTTAATGGGGATGTTGATTGTATATCTTATAATTTGGCCGCCAGTTCTTTTGGATGTGCCGGAATACCTTAGCGGAACTGGCGAAGCGGTAACGGGCACAATTACAGAGTTTACAGACAAAATCAGACCGGTTGAAGGAGAATGGGCATTAGTATCGGCAAAAATACAGGACGAAAATACGAAAAAGATAGTTTCTATAAAAAAGACATATTTTCCATATGTGCAGGTAGGAGATCAGGTGACAGTAAGTTACTTACGCCATTGTAAAATGGGAATGGTTCAGGAAGTAAATGGAAAGCCATATGCTTTAGAACGAAGGGCAAATAAAGCATTCTATATCATAATAATGATTTTATTACATTTGTATTTCATTGCGAGGATGCTGCTTGTATTAAAAGAAAGTATAAAATCTGAGAAAAAGTACAAAGTACATATCCATAAGGGAAGGTGTATCACATGGATCTTTGCGGCAGAAATGATAAATGCATTGGGTTCTATCATACTGGCAGCGTCTATGGTGGGGAAATGTAATACTGCAGTAAAAATAATTTGGAATATTCTGGTAGTAGTTTTTTATATACTTATATTTGGCTTATTTATGGAAGACCGCTACATATTAAAAGTGAACCGTAAACGCATTTTCTATTGTGACCGAAAGCTGAGGTATTTGGGACAGGCAAGTGAAATAAAAGGTGTAGAAAGAAATGGAAAACAGATTGATGTTATATTAGAAAATGAAAAAAGACTTCCTGTTTATGATATAGAAACGAGTAATGGAATGGAAACAGATTGAAATCCTAAGGGTACATGAGTTTGAAGCGGTTAACCAGATGAGCAGTTCTATGGGCGAGTACGGTGGAATCGTAAAAAAGGCAGAATATCAATATAATGGTCTGGGACACAGAATGAATCAAAAAATATGGAAATATGAACAGATTCAGCCAGAAAATCCAGAACATCAGATTCAGTATACATTAGATCTGACCAGACAGTATTACAATTTGTTACAAAAAGAGGACAGTTATACGGAAACGGTGACAGATAAAACACCAGAATCTGGAATACAAAGTTTTTACTGGGACAGAAATATAGTATCCATGGAAGTCTGTAGGAAAGATAGCAGTTAGCACGTTACAGGGAGCTGGTGAAGGAGCTGTGTTGGGAACAGGTAATGTACCTGCTGCAGCAGTGACTACGTTTGTTATAGAGATTGCTGGGGCAATATATTGGAGCAGAGAGTTTATATGATATGGCAGTAAATAGAAAAAATTCGTTTGGAGATTCGCTGTTAGATGAAACCATAAATAGGATAAAATTATTCGAAAATTCTAAGTTAAATAACGAAGAAAAGGAGTAAAAAGGAATTGGAAAGAGTGGAGTGTACGGGAAAGTGTTACTATGTATTAGCATTAGCATTATTTCAGTTTATAGAATGTGGAATGTTGTTATTAATAATATTAAAGTGTAAAGTTGAAGGTTTTCTTGCGTATGTATTATTAGATTTGACATTAGTCATGCTTTTTTTGCCAGTAATATATTTTTTATTGTATTGGAAAAATAAGAAGATAGTAATGTCAAGAAATGAGATTACCTACTATCCGATACTTGGTAAGGTTAGAACATATTCATGGAATGATGTGAGAAAAGTACGCTATGCATCAGGAGGTCGTGGTTCAAAAGGAAGAATTATTATAGTTACTGACAAAACAATTTCAATTGAAAAAGATATGAAACAATTTGCACTAATAGAAAAAATGATAAAAGAAAAGGGATACTTACAGGTGAAAATTAAATAAGAACAGTGATTGAGAGCAGATTTTATTAGAGCAATCTTATGGCTACGATGCCTTTGGAAACCGGAGCAGAACTGAGCACCGGACAGCGGGCAGCCTGCCAGTACCATAACCTTTTGCAGAAAACGACGAGCATGGGAAGCATCGGAAGCCGGACAAAGGACAGAAGATATGATGCCGGAGCGGATCGTTTCATAAGCGAGGACTTCATAAAAGGACACACCGCAGTGCCATACACGATGAACCATTACAGCTACAGCTTCAACAGACCGATGGATCTGGTGGACCTGAATGGCATGTGGCCAACGGCAGTTGTGACAAGTGATTTGGCGGGAATGGAAAATATTGGAAATACAGCAAAAGCAGCAAGCAAGTTTGAAGTACCATATGTAGATGTAATTATTGATGTTGGAGTAGGAATCTATGATAATTGTCAATCAGGAGCATCTGCTAGAGAGTTTATAAGCGATGCGGTGGTAGATGTTGTATTGACGACAGGAGAGGCGGTAGCTACATCAGCGATAGCAGCTGGATTGTCTACGATTGTAATTTCAAGTATAGCTGGATTTACAGGTGGAAGTGTTGTTCCTGGGATTGGAAATGTGGTTGGCTTGGTAATAGGAATATTTTTGGGAATTGTAATAACGACTTTAGATAGTTCGGATTTCGATAGAAATGGAAAATCATTAAGGGATGATATTAAGGACTTTGTATTTGGATTGATTGACGGAGGACATGGGGGAAGACTCATGTGGAAAACAATGTCTGCCTCATCAATAGGAAAGCTTATGTGGGGGATAGTATTAGTTGTGTCAATGATTTTAGGAGGACTTTCAGTTTTTTGTATAATTGGAAATTCACAAAATCCTAATTCAGAGTTTAATAAAAAAAGGACAAGGGACAAATGGGAAAAATTTTAATGATTTATTTGGGGTTTCGAAATGGAGTCACAATTATAATTGTAATTGTATATTTGTATAAAATTAAGAAAAGAGAAAAATTTTTCCCCAAGTTAGATGATCCGCAGTTAGAAACGGGGATTAAAATTATCGGTGGTGTGTTGTTAGCGGGAGTATTGGTATTTTGCACAATTCCAGCTGCGATGGATATTCCCAATATGATTCATGAGGATTATTTGTATATTGAGGGAGATGCAATATCAAATAGCCCGGAAGATACCAGATATTCAAGAGCTGTAACAATAGAAAACGAAGATGAAAAAAAGATAACAATAGAGATTGTTGGTACATGTAGTGATGTGACATATGGGGATAAATTGGCATTAAAATATCTGCCACATTCAAAAGTTGGTTTTGTTGTAAAACATGAAACAGTCGAATAATGAGGTGATATTATGATAAATGAGGTAAAAAGACGTTTAAACGATCTGGAGAAAAATGGATATCCATTAAAAAGAGCTATGTATATCGAAAAGAATCCAGCCAGAGAAAAAGATTTAACAAAGAAATACGAAACATTAAGAAAAATATGGTTGATATGTTTTGCAATTATCATATTGGGAGCAATCGAAAATTTTTCCAATGATCCCGTCAGAATATCAATTATGCTTTGTATCTGGTGGATCAGTGTTGCGTATGCAATAGGAGTGATGGGAATCCAAATTTCAGAAAATGCATTTATTCGAAAAAACGGAGTGAAAATACAAGCACGTATCATAGCAGTTACGCCGGATGAAAGAAAAAAGAATATTGTATGGTATGCATTTTATACAGAAGGTGAATATCATGTTTGTCCCGGAATATTTGCAATTCACTGTTCCAAAAAGCAGGCGGAAAAAATGAAGGAGACAAGTCATGACATCTGGTATGCAAAAGATCAGTGGGATGTAGTTTCAGACAGGAATAATTTGCAGGCAATCAGAAGCTTTCGGGAAAATATCATTGGCTGTTTGATTATGATATTGTTAGGCATAGTATCGGAACTTGCATTAGTTGTGTTGTAAGTGCAGTTGTTAGGTTTTTCTGGTGACACATTTGAAAAATTTTTTGAAAGCGGAGATTTTAAATTGTGTGGCATATGAAGCGTCAAAAGGAGCCATTGCAGGAACAGGAGCGGGACTTTTAGTTACTGCGGCAAGTAATGGATTGATAGCACCGGTAATGCAATTTTATCAATTATTCCGGACAAAAATTAGTAGGTGGCGTGAAGGACAAGATAAAGAAATCTATAAGGAATAACCTGTATCTTAGTAATCTGAAGGATGCCGTGGATATTGATGGTCATGTAAATCAATTTATATGCGCATTTACATAAGAAATTGGAGGAGAAAAACATGTTAGCATTTTGGGTAACATTAATCAAAGTTATAGCTCCGTGGGTGGCAGCAGCGGTAGTGATTCATTATCTGAATGTTTATAATGAGAAAAAATATCCGGAGTTTTATAATTCGGATAACGAAAACAATCCCAAAAGTTTATTTGAGGATTTTGAAATAGGGTATCCGTTTGCGTTGGCTTTCATAATGTATGTAGGTTTGTTTTTCATAGGAGGCGCATTTATCTATGTATGTATTAATGATCCTAATCAAATAGATGTAGTGATTTGCATTTTATATGGGGTGTTTATCGGGATATATATTTTTGCCGTCTTAGGTATTCACGTCTGGAAAATCTGGGTAAAAGGCGAAAAAATCATCTATCGTAGTTACATAGGCATAAAGCATTATTACACATTTGCAGATATTACAAGAATAACGGAAAGATTAGATGGTGGGTATGAATTTTATTCCGGGAAGAAAAAGCTTTTTAGGATTGATAATAATCTGCCAGATGGTGCAATATTAGCAGGAAAGCTGCAAGCTCACAAAATTCCATGCGACAAAGCGGGAATGACTATTGATAAATTTACATTAAAAACAAGGGGCGTTTATAAAGCTGTTTCCGCAATGTCGGTAGGCTTTTTCTGCTGGATGGTATGGGTGATGATCGAGCAGAATGAGACAAATATAATATTCTTCCGTCCGATGCTTGTATTAGCTGTCATTTCATTGATTATTTTCATAGATCTGGTAACGGACAGATTTTCAGTAAATGGAACAAGAGTGACACGCAGACGCGGACTGATCGTGAAAAAGTTCGACATCAGTGAAATTGAGAGTACGAGATTGAAAAAAGGATTGTTCGGTGAAAAAATTGAGTTCTATGTGAAAGGAAAGTGTATCGCAAAAGTCTCAACGAACAACCAGCCATATGATTTATTGGACAAGCGCATTAGAAAGGAACATATTTTGCGTAAAAGATAAAACATATAATCAGAATTGTTGATTAATTATTCCAAAACATACAAATGGTGGTAATAAAACATACAAATAGCTTGAAAAAAACAGCACAAATAGATGTAAAATAAACAAAAGAGTAAAGACAAAGTCAGGAGAAAAGGATGAGGGAGAATATAATTCAGAAAAGAAAAATTTCTGCTGCAATCTGTGAGGAATGGCTTGAACGGGACAAGGTATTGAGTGGTCGGCAGAAGGATGCCATTCGTCAGTACGTTAGGATGCATACGGACAAGCCGGAGGAACTATATCAAATTTACCATGCGATGATTCGTGGAGAAAATTATAAGGCAGAGACATTGGAAGTATTAATGGAGGAAGGACAGCCGGTTATAAAAATTGCCGGGAATGAAATCAGGGCGGCATTCGAGCAATTGAATGATTTTGTTCAAAAGCTGATATTGCTTACAGAAAGAACATTGCCGCTGGGAAGTGTTGTAGAGGTTGATATACGGGAATTAAAACTGGAAACAGAAAAGCCGGTATCAAGTATTAAAGCAGTGATTGTGGATCGGTTTATGAAAAAGGAAACGGAAAAGCAATATGTGCCGTATTGTGGGATCATTTATCCGTTTGGGGATTCAAAAAAGCAGCTGTTTTTCACGGAACAGGCAATCCACACAGTAATACACTATGGTTATACAGACAGGCAGGAAGATGCGTATGTTGCATTGATAAAGCGGGAGATTATAAAAAAAGGATATAGTTCCTACAGTTTTGCGGAGGCAGAAGATGACAAAATCAGAATGTTACAGTCAGATATCAATCTGTAATGCAGGGATTGAGGAAGATCAGAAAAAGATCAGGGAATGGGAAGAAAAAATTGATCTTTATGAGAATACGAACAGACGCCTGGAACGGGGACAGGAAAATATGGCTGATTTTTGTTCTTGTCATAGCAGGAAAATCCGTCAGACAAGAGATTATTTTCCGCAGGTAAAGTATGTAGAAGGTTATGTTCAGGACATGACGGAATATCTTCAGGGTGCAGAGTATAACAGTGTGAATGGAAAATTTGATGGCGCAATAGCAACAATCAACAGAAAAAAACAGGAAGCCATATCGGAAATAGAGAAGCTGAATGAAGATATCAGGAACAAACAGAACCGCATAGTGCAGATGCAGGATGAGATACGGGAGATTGAGCGGAGGGAAGCAGAAGAAAGGCGGAGAGAAGAAGAACGGCGCAGGGAAGAACAAAGAGCCAGAAACAGCAGGATGGCATCAGGATTATAGAGAGGCAGGGAACAGAAATATGCAGAGTTTAGGATATGATCTTATTGTAGATGATGACGGAATTATACAGGAAGCAGGGAAAATCGTAGAAAAAACAGAAGATTTCGAACAGAAACTGGGGGAGCTGTCAGATATTTTATCAAATGTGCTGGATGATGCAATTATGCAGGGAAACACAGCGGAAAATCTCATGCTGTTTGCAGATGAAGTGCAGGGGTTACGGTCAGAAGCACAGGAGATAGCGGAGCAGGTCAGGAGAGCAGTGGAAAATTATGTTACATCTATGGATGAAGCAGACAGTTATGTTTACTAAAAGAGGAGGGGGCAATGGCGGGAATAAAGATTGATCCGGAAATGCTGGATATCTATATGGAATCGTTGAACAAGCTTATGGCAGGCAGCGAAACGGACGGAGGCAATGCCAGACTGGAAGTATCAGGTGCAGGAAAGACAGAGGATGGACTGGTACAATATAATGAGGAAGTCAACAAGCTGGGAGATGATCTGAGGGAATTGTATGGAAATGTGGGGGAAATACTTGGCAGGATCAGGGATGGAACACTGGAGGCAGATATTTACGGAGCAGAGAGCATAAAAGCAGAAGCCGTGACGGAGAAATGGAGTGAACTGGGATGGTGAGGGATTTTTCGCAGAAAACAGTACAGGAACTGTATGAGACCATCCGTGTGAACGTGGATGAAGAAGAGCAGTGGAAAGTATTTGACTTTGTAGAAGATTTTTTTATGGAAGAACTGGAAATCGGAGATTATATCAATGATATTAACAGTTACCATTTACATATGTTTGACAAACATGATGTGACAACAAAGAAGTTTGATGCTATAGTAGAAAAAGCAGGGAAAGTGGATGCAAACTATGCGGCACAGATAGAAGGATACTGCAGCCTGCTTGGAGAATACGGGAAAAAATTTGAGGCTGTATGTGCCATGCTGCAGCCGGAGAAACTGAGATTATCCCCGGATAAATACCGCGAAAAACTGGAGGGGATCAATACCGGCTATCAGAATGCCAAGGATACCCACGAGCAGGAACAGTCGGATTATGAGGCAGAACTGTATGAGATAGAGACTGTCTGGTATAAAAAAAGGCTGGACAAAGCGGAAGATTATCTGATACGGAGTGCTGAATGTATTGTCCTTGGTAATTTTACAGATGAAGTGACAGTACTTGGGGCGGCAGGACAATTTGCAATGGGCTTTTTTGATCTGGATCTGCCATGTGATATCCGGGATATCATCGCGGATGTAAGGAATCTTGCCCAGGCAGATGAGATAAAATGGGATATGATCGCCATGCTTGCGCTTGATGCCATTGGGCTGGTTCCAATGATTGGGGCATTAAAGTACTCGGATGAGTATGTTACACTGTTTAAGAATGCAGATAAAGTCAGTGTGGTGGCGAGAAGTACAGATGGTGCCGGTGTGCTGGCAAAGCATGCAGATGAGGCTGGAGCATGGCTGCACGGGGGAAAAGTGTTCAGGTATTCGGATGAGACAGCCGAAGCAGTGGCATCCGGAGAAAAGCTGTTAAAGGAAAGCCAGACAGTATACGAATCATTTGCCGATATGATGTCACCGGAGGATGCAAAAAGATATTTGGATTTTCTGGAGAATGGAAGCAGAGAAGGATTGACAAGTGCCGAGCTGGCAGATGCATTGCTAGTATCCCAGAAAGTTGGATATGAGGATGTATGGGATTTAAGGAATGTAGGAGATGCGCTTGAGAGTGGTATAAACTCTTATGCTGATTTTAGTAAAGCAATAAGCGATATTGGTATGAGAAGTGATTTGACTGATGCCCAGAAGATAAGTGAATTACAAAAATTGTTTGAAAGTTCAAATTATAAAGCTGATATAAATGTGCCAAGTGATATTCAATATGTAAAAGGTTTTGATGCGAAGGGAAATGTAATATATGATTGGCCACCTAAATTAGGCTTTGATGAAAGTACAATCAAATCTATTTCCAGAACAGATAGTTTACCTGATACGTGGGATAGATATGGATATATGGGAGGCTCTAATTTTGCAGATGTTCCTCCAACGGGTAAATACACATATAGTGAAAGAGCAATTCCTTATGTAGAGAATGAAGCAGCTTATCATACGGGAGCTTTTAATAATGCAACGTATTTTGATAAAATTGATGCAATAAAAAATGGAGATATAGATGGCTTGAATACAATTTTATCCAGGGAAGGAATAGCGAATGTTGATTCATCATATTTTAAAAATTTGCAAAATACATATAATGATTTTATTGAGGATACAGCAAATGCTGTAGGAAGTAATATTGATGCCACTTATGGGTTAAAAGGAACAGCAGCTTCGTGGGGAGATATGTCTGGAGGAGCAGGGCAATATGTTACTCCACTTAACGGAAGTACTATGAAACGATTAGGAATTATAAATTGAGGTAATGCAGATGAATAAAAAAGAATTTATGAAAATTAAAGAAGAATTGCAATGTAAATTGGGAAAGTGGAAGTTGGAGATCGGCGATGAAATTCTTGCTGATTTTACAATAGGATGTTTTTATGATACATGTGAGAGAAAATGGAAAGTGTATGTTAATAATGAGCGAGGAAGACATAGAATTAGATTGATGACTGAAAACGAAGAGGAGGCTTTTGACGAATTGCTATCAATTGTAAACTTTGAGATTGAAAATAATAAATATATTTAATTGAGACCTCCCTTTGTATGCGGTAATTCCTGTTACCATTGTTGTTGACAAACTTTAGTATATAGGTAAATCCACGAACCTACAATGCGGAGGTCATTACATATTGTCTAGAAGCAGCATTTATTTTTTGGAATACTGGTATTATAATCACGTCTTTGACGGTTGATAAAAGAAAAAATCGATGTATCCTTTATGCTTATTGGATTACAGCGATTTTTTCTTTTGTTATATAGCATAATAATATAAAATGAAATTATGAATTAAAAGAACTATAGATTTACATAGATGTTAGTTATAAAATGGTAATGGAATGAGCAGAATGTTTATTAAAATTTATGGGGAATGATAAATGGCTACAATCACATTATATAAGGACAAGTTAAACAGTGTAAGCAGTTTAATCAATACCATGGTATCCTCTGTGAATAATCTTGATATGCAGTTAGGGGCGTTAAAGTCCACATTACAGGGGGTAAACAGCAGTACCTATAATCTTGACAGTGCTGTTGAAAATATACGATCTTCATCACAGACTGAGCAGGAGAAGGCAGATGATCTTAATAAACTCAGTAAAGAAGTGGACAACTTTATTACAGTAACGGTAAACCGGGATCAAGCGGCGAAAGAGGAAATCAATAAAGCAAAAGAGGATTTTTATACAAAATATTCCTATTTAAAACCGGAGTGTGAGAAGGATTTTATTGAAAAGGTTGTAGATACCGTTGAGAGTGCAGCGGACTGGTGTTGTGACCACTGGGAGGTGATAGCAGCAATCGCAGCGGTAATAGTAGTAGCGGTTGTTGTATGCGTTCTTTTGGGACCGGAAGCATTGGTGCCATTGGTACTTAATATCGCCAAAGGAGTACTGCAGGGAGCACTTCTTGGAGGCGCACTTGGAGGTGCATTCAGTGCCTTTATGGGAGGCGATATTGTTAAAGGTATCAAGGAGGGGGCTTTAGCAGGAGGCGCATTAGGTGCACTTGGCGCAGTTGGCAGTGCGTGTGGTTGTATAATTGGATGTGAATCTGCTTTTGGAATTGTATCTGGCAGTATAGGAAGATTAACCGGTGGAATTGCAACGGCAATGTTTGATTTTGACATCGTTTCAATGATCGGATATAAGATTGATGGGGAAAATAATAAGATATATCAGATAAATAAAGAATGCCATAGTAATCAGATATATAATTTTTTCCAAAGAGGGATAACAGCAATTGCAGCATTTACCGGTGGTATGAGCTCCGCTATGAAATGTTTTATTGCGGGAACAGTAATTGTAACAGAAACAGGATTTGCAAGAATTGAGGATGTAAAGCCCGGTGATATTGTCTTATCAACAAATACTGATACAATGGAGACCGGTTGCAAAAAAGTACTTGAGAAATATGTGCGAAAGACCAGAGAACTTGTTCATATAATAGTTGGTGGAAAAGAAATCGTATCGACACCGGATCATCCATACTATGTTGAAGGAAGAGGATTTGTTAATGCCTGTCAGCTTTGTATAGGAAGCCCACTGCTGGATGCAGATGGTAAGATACTTGAAGTCGAGCAGATCTATAAGGAACAGCTTGGAAAAAATGAAGAGGTAAAGGTATACAACTTCCAGGTAGAAGACTGGCATACATATCATGTTGGTGAGATGGAAGTGCTGGTGCATAATGCGGAGTATGAGACCAGCTATGGGAAGTCAAGTCTAATAGAATTAAAAAATACTGATAACTTTATGGACTCAACTATAGAACATATTTTTGAAGGAAATGTTAGAAGAGGGAAAGCAGGAGGTTATCATTATGAGTGTATTAAAGATACTGCAGGAAATATTGTTAATGGAACAGAAGTATTAATAAATGATTTAGGGGTATATAAGGCACAAGTTGAGGTTAATGGTATTCCAAAATCTGGAAATGGGGGTTATTCAACGTTTTTCTCTAAAGAAATGAGCCCTCAAGATGTGATTGATTCAATTAATGAGGCTTATAATAACAAAGTGTTTGTAGTTGGATCTAAAAATTCATATATTGGTATATCAAATAATGGATTAGAAATTGAAATGTATATAAATAATAATGGAAAAATAATTTCAGCTTTTCCAAAGGAGTAATAATGATTGAAAGAAAATATGTGGAATATGAACTTGCAAAAGGGAAAAAAGATATTTGTATAGTATGTAATTGTAAAAATGCAGAAACGCTTAATACATTTTTGTGCTCTGATGTTAGACCATTTGAAGAATGGATTAAATCAGATTTTGATAAGGTATTGTCAGGAGAAATCATTTCAAAAGAGATAAGTGGAAATGTTTGTTGTGCGGAGATAAATTTTAAAAACACAAAAATATATAATATGTTAATAGAGGATGATGATGAATACTATGAAACTTGTTGTGAGGTGGATACAAAAGAACTTCGTCAATTAATTGATGAGTGGTGTGATAAAGTCCGAGAATTTAAAATGAGCATCACAACTAAGCCTCCCCACCAGAAGGCTTAAATCCTAGTCTTACTACCAGACATTAACAGAACTTCTTAGGTTCATAAGGTTTACTATCCCGTAACACGGCATAAATTACGGTGGTAAGCTTTCTTGCCACGGCTCCTGTGGCAGTTAAGTGATGTTTACCTTGGTCACGTTTCTTTTTGTAATATGCATTCAACGGGCTATTGTGAAAAGAGCAGGTGGTAGCCGCAAGAAAAATGGCATGTCTTAAGTAAGGTGAACCACGTTTTGACATATGGTTATGTGTGCTGTTAAATTCACCGGATTGTCGTACAGTTGGATCAATATCTGCAAAGGCAACTAAGGCAGATGAACTCTTAAATCTGTTTATATCACCGATTTCAGCAAGAATGGTTGCAGCAGCAATTATGCCTATTCCCGGGATTGTATGTAAGTAACAATCAAACTGCTCATAGTATTTCATGATTTCAATATCAAGAGCTTCAATCTGCTTATCAAGAAAATTCATTCTGTCAATGAGCTGTTTTAACTGGAAAGAGAAAGCATCCTGTGCTATCTTAATACCAAAGGTATCAGCTGCAGCTTCTTTGATGGAAATGGCTTTAGCTTTGGTAAGTCGGTTGTGGCTCTTATCTTTTATGATTTTAAAGAGCTCATCTATTGGTGCATTCTCAACATTCTCAGGGGTGAGATACTTTTCCAGAATGCCCATGGATGTGCTCAGCCAAAGAGAAGAAAACTGTTTTTCGTACTCTGGGAAGATTTGTTCCATAATTGTGCCGATTCGGAGCTTAATTTCAGTTCTGGAAGAAATGACAGAATCACGATAACGACATAACTGACGCATGGCAAGGATGTTTTCATCAGCCATGGAAGTAGTCCCAAACTGACCGAAACGTATCACTTCTGCAATTAAAAAAGAGTCAATTGAATCGTTTTTGGTTTGTCGTATATACATTTTTCTTAAAGAATCAGACTGGATAGGATTGATTACATAGATGGTATATCCTTTTGCTTTTAGAAATGAATAAATGGGATACCAGTAATGACCTGTAGCTTCCATGCCAAATACACAAGGGGAATTACCGATGTTTTTGAAGATAAAGCTCATAAGAGAATCTGCACCTTTGTGTGTAGTTGCAAAGCGAAGAGAACGGCCGATTTGTTTGCCTTCAGGTGAAACAATGGATGCTTCATGATGATTTTTGCCAATATCAATGCCTACGATGTACATAATTGAAATCCTTTCTAATGTGAATTGTAAGTAGATAGAATCCTCACTTCAATGCGGGTTACAATCTGGTTAGATATACGAAGTACAGCACAAATGCTGTCAACATCCAGCTAATACGCAAAATCCTGCAAAGCAGAGGGAGCAGTCTCAATGAACGAAGTCACAAGTGCTTCAAGAGTGGTGACGCACACCTCTATCTATTACAGGATAATTGTGAAATAGGAATAAAAGAAAAGCAATAGATAGAAAAAGACTGCTTTGATTCCTATGTGTTTAGCATACCAGAGTGGTAGTAAGGGTGGTACAGATGTAAGAAATAGACAAGGAAGACCAGTTTTGGCGACGGAAAAAACTTTAGATATGGCATTGGATCCTGAAACATATGCAAATACCATAGCAGAAAAATACGGAATAAATTTGAGAGGATCAGGTCAGAGCATAACTATCAAATATAATGCAGATCTAAGGCCAGGCATATATGGAAGAACAACAGCTGCCAATCCATATGTTATAGAGATTGGATCAGATGCTTTGGTGAGTGAAGAAGAACTTGCAAATACAATTGCACATGAATTAAACCATGCGCGTGATTTTATAAGAGGTGGCATTGTGCCTGAATCTTCAGCATATAGTTCTGGTAATGCATTATCAGATTACATTATGGGAGGAAGATAAATGTGGAAAGATAATGATGATAAAATTATGGGGATTTTGGATAGTATTGAAACTCAAAATAAAGGATGCTTTCCAGTAGTTTGCCCTATTTGTGGGGAAAAGGATGGACATCTATATTTTCACAGAAATAGAGATGGAGATGAAAAAGGAAGTATGTGGGTATGGTGCGGTAAATGCTATCATTTTGCACATGCTTTGTGCCGTCTGCCTAAATGGTGGAAAAATCTGGATAAAATAAATTTTGAAGAGTTAACAAGCTATCCTAATCATTTGGAAGAAAATAAGTTTTGTATTGATGAATGGATAAATAAACTGAATGCTTTATATAATCATTGAAAAATAAAATTATGAAAAGTTGTAGAATATTTATTTTGACTTATGCTGCGAGTCTGTGAAACTTTTTCTGTAAATAGGTATATATATAATCCAGTAGAATATAAAGGCACAGTAAAAGTTAATGGGGAAGTAAAAGATGTAAGCAGAAAAGTTTATCAGCGAAATGATATTGATTTTAATTATTTTGATGAGACTACAGGACTAACAAACCTAGAAAGAATGCAAGCAGGTAAGCCTCCAATAGGTTCGGACGGTAATCCAATTCAGTTACATCATATATTGCAAAAGGAAGTTGGACCAATGGCCGAAATCCGAGAAATTACACATCAAGAATATTATTCACAATTACATGGAGTGATTGAGGATGGAGCAAGTTTTAGAAACAATCCAGTATTAAATAAGCAGTATAATAATTTTAGGTGTTCATATTGGAAATGGAGAGCGGAACAAATTATAGGAGGGAATTAATATGTATGACAAAGTTGTTGAACTTATAAATCAGTATGAGGAAAAAGGGGATTTTACATATGCAGTTGTAAATGATGTCATAATAGCTGAGGCTGAAAAAGTTCTTAATGTAAATATACCAGAACAATATCAATGGTTTTTAAAAAGATATGGACATGGTGGAATTGGCGGCATTGAAACATTGGGTGTGGGAAAAAATGGAAAAACAATTTTTGTCAATAAAACACTAGAATTTCGAGAGTATGGTTTGCCAAATGAAATGATAGTAATTGAAAATTGCGATGAATGGATATATTGTATAGATACAAAAAATGGAAACATTGATATGTGGTCTTTGGGAGAAAAAAAATGTAGCTTAGCATATAAAGATTTTTTTGAATATTTGATAGATAGGATGAATGATGCAATAGAAAACATGTAATATTATCTATAGAGCCCCTAAAAGTTACTAATATGCGGATGTAATGCACTCTGAGCATCAAAATGTTGCGAAAAGGTGAGTTTTTCTATGAAAGTTTGCTATAAATGGTAAGTTTTCTATAAAATTCAGTCTTACAAGCGATATTTCAGACATAAAAATTGGTCAAAAAAGCGGTAATCTAAGTTGTTCGGAAAATTGGCGTAAGTCATTCGATATGCTTTTAATGTCTTTGCATCGAGTCGTTTTTGCGTTTGGCAGTGTACTAGATAGTTGTCAATGTGATTCTGTAAGTGATTCATTGTAGAAATTCTCCTTTGTTTATGATTTTAATATACGTACACGGAATTTAGAATATCTGCTATGTTATACTCAAAAATTATTCTTTTATACCCAATAAGACACAAACGGCTTGAAAAAACAATACATATAGTTATAGAATAAGTTTGCATTGCCAAATATGCCTAAATATATATGTGATGTTAATTTGGAAGTAGGGATACGACTGAGAACTGGAGAAGTTAATCCTCTGTTTGGATTTGATGGTGGTGGACAACAGTATGATTTAATAATAAATGGAAAAAATGTTGGTACATTTACTAATGAAAGGATTATTGGACAATGATAGAAATTCAAAATAATAAAATATTGTTAGATGGAAAAAAATTGCAATTTGATAATAAAATTATTGAGACTGCAGAACATGAAGGAAAAGTAGTTATCGTGTTTGAGTCTGATGAAGATGGCGGATATGATAATGTGTTTTGTTATACGCTAGATTTACAATTGCTCTGGAGGATAAAACCAGCACCAGTTGCTATTGGAGGGACTGCTAGAAGTCCGTATGTCGGAGTTGATATAGTAGATGGGAATTGTAGAGCAATAGATTTTTATGGAAGAAGATTTAGGGTTAATCTTGAAAATGGAGAAATAATTTCAAAGGATATAGTTCGATAATATTAAGTTATATAAATAAGGAGCTGACTATAAGATGGATATAAGCAAAGGAATTGTAGAAATTGATAATGAACTGGTTGTTAAGCCTAATTTCACATTTGAGCAATTTAAAGAAACAAAATATTATACAAATCAAGATGGCATCAGAATTATATACTTGGATGAACCACAGATTATAAAAAATAGAAAATATATAGTTAGTCTATTCTTTAGAGACGGAAAAATATATATGTTATCTTTAATTTGTTGTGATGAGGAGTATTCAGAGAAAGATGAATCTAAAAGAAAAGACTTACATGATTTAATACTGAAGGAGCTTGGAGTGCTTGAAAATAGTAACTTTGAGTGGGGAGAAATCAAGTCGATTTATGATGCACGAAGTAATATTAGTAGTATAAATATTATTTATTATGCTTCAACATAAGGACGTCTAACATTCTTTTACTTAAAGCATTACCATAATCATAGCAATGAGTAAATGACCAACATAGACTGTATCTCAAACATGCCGAAGGCGGTTCATTCATGTAGATTAATGATTATAGGGCAAAATTTGCCATCTGGTTGTACATAAGGACATCCAAATTCAAAACTGAATATTTTTTAGGACTTAGAACGCATTGTTTTCATAGCACTTGTTGCTGTGAAGATGATGCGTTTATTTATGGCGCAGGAAGTATAAGAGCAGAAGCCGTGGCAGAGCGGTGGAGTGATTGGTGACTATATCAATGACATCAACAGTTACCATTTGCATATGTTTGACAAACATGATGTGACAACAAAGAAGTTTGATGTTATAGTGGAAAAAGTAGGGAAAGTGGACGCCAACTATGCGGCACAGATAGAAGGATACTGCGGACTGCTTGAGGAATACCGGAAAAAATTTGAGGCTGTATGCGCCATGCTGCCCCCGGAGGAACTGAGGCTATCCCCGGATAAATACCGCGAAAAACTGGAGGGAATCAATACCGGCTATCAGAATGCCAAGGATACCCACGAGCAGGAACAGTCGGATTATGAGGCAGAACTGTATGAGATAGAGACTGTCTGGTATAAAAAAATGCTGGACAAAGCGGAGGATTATCTGATACGGAGTGCTGAATGTATTGTCTTGGGTAATTTTACAGATGAAGTGACGCTGCTTGGTGTGGCTGGGCAGATCACACTTGGAATTTTAGATCTGGATCTGCCATGTGATATCCGGGATATCATTGCGGATGTAAAGAATCTTGCCAAAGCAGATGATATAAAATGGGATATGATCGCCATGCTTGCACTTGACCTTATCGGTCTGATCCCGGTAATAGGAGCACTAAAGTATTCGGATGAGACAGCCGGGGCAGCGGCATCCGGAGAAAAACTGTTAAAGGAAAGCCAGACAGTATACGAATCATTTGCCGATATGATGTCACCAGATGATGCAGCAAAGTATCTGGATTTTCTGGAGAATGGAAGCAAAGAAGGATTGACAAGTACCGAGCTGGCAGGAGTAGAAAAGGCAGATGCATTGCTGGTATCCCAGAAAGCTGAATATCAGAATGTATTGGATTTAAGGAATGTGAACGGTGGCTTGGAGAGTGAGGGTAAGGCAGTAAAAAGTGGTATAGACACAAGTTGGTATAAACCAGATGGTTCAATCAATTATCCGCCCAATAATGGTGCTGTGCCAGGAACAGAAGTTAATATGACTTTAAAACCAGGAGGTACACTGGGAAGGTATGGAAATATTGGAGAAAAGAGTAATTTTGTCACACAAACAGGAGCAGATGCCAGTAAATTAGCGTTGCCACCGAATACCAATCCTGCTATTTATCAAGAATTTGAAGTAATAAAAGAGATATCAGGAACTATACAAGCAGAGATTGCACCGTGGGGTGGTTCGGCAGGCGGTGGTTTACAATATGAACTTCCAAAACCAATATTACAATTGATTAAAGAGGGATATATTGTACCAAAATAAGGAAGAGGTGTAAGATGTTATCGACAGAAGAATTAAAAAATTATGTATATAATGAAATTCGAACGCGGTTAGGAGAGGTTTCTTGTGGAAATTTGTTCTTTGCCGAAGGAACAGATAATAGTGTAGAAGGAACATATATATTTAATAAGAACAATGAATACCATATTCTTTTTACTGAAAAAGGGAAAATAAGAAGTGATATTGTTACAGATGAAAAGAGAGAAGTTTTATGGAATGTAGTAGAGATAATTTCTGCTAATATTATAATAAATTTTGCGATATGCAATAGAGAAAAGGGAAAGGATTTTCGCCGAGCTCTTTTTGCAAAAGAAAAAGAAATTTTTTCATTGTTTGGACAAGATTTTCAGAAAAGAAAAGATGAAGAAATAGAAGAAATTCTTAAAAAAAATCCGTATAACGATATTTAATTTGTAACTATCTCAAAGCTTTTTAAGGCGTGATGGAATTTACCGCTGCATAGGAATTTTTAATTTCAAGTCAGCGGTAAAATTTTAGGTAGTAAAAACCGTTGCTTTGGAGAGTGGTGATTCAAGGGAGAAGGAACTGTTTGTAAAAACATGAGTAGTCAGACTTGATGCTAAGACCAGAGTGGCAGTAAGACTGGTACTGTATGGGATAATATTACCCCAACCCAAGAAAATTATCCGTTTACTAATATTCCAAAATCATTTGAGGTAGAGGTTAATGGAGAAAAGATGTGGGTGCATGGAAATGCAACTGAACATATGTATGAAGATGTTTATAAGGGGATTACTACAGGAAATGGCACAGCATATACAAATCCTAATCTTTGTACTCAAGAAATTATGAGTGATTTTTATGGTTCACTTCAGGAGGCAACTAAGTCAGGGATTGTTTATGGGGAAAAGATTACTCAAGGTAATTGGGAATTTATATTTGCTCAGCCAAGACAGGCAGGACAGTTGCCAGTAATAAAACATGCACAGTTTAATGGATGGCATTAGGAGGTACAAGAATATGCAAGATATAATAAATATGAAATTGGAAGAATATATTCCTTTGAAGATTATATTTAATAAGGATGAGGAAGCGGTTGAATATATTTCATATTCAAAAGATAAAACTTCTTCATTGGAATTCACAGTGGGTATAAAGAGTAAGTTGATAAAAAGAATAACGCTATTGCTTTGCAAGGAGTATTCAGAAACTACGAATAAGCTAGTGGTGGAAAATTTTGAAGATAGAAAAATAATACTTCATAGCGATGATGTTGAGTGTTCTGTTTTTAAAACTATTTTGTATTCTAATGGTGCCAGAATAATATTATCAGATAAAAATAGTTCCAAATATATAAAAATGGACAAAGTGTATTTTGGATTGTCTGATACAGATGACATTATTGAAATATGTGTATGTGATATGAGTGTTTCTGAATTGGAACACTTAAAAAAAGAATTAGAGTTGCAGTGAGTTAAAAGAAGTGCCAGTAAGGGAGATGAGGATATCCCTTACTGGTATTTTTAGGCTATATTATACTTTTGTTCGAATCTGTCCACTGAAATTGAGATTCTTTATCATAAAGTTGATTGCTTAGTAAGCGATGAATAACATATCGTTCCAAATATTCTTTTAAATCTGGGATATACAGTAAATGACTACTTTATCTATTTTCAGATCTGGATGCTGTCGCATCATTGCACTTTTCGTAATCAAAGGTAGTCAATCACTGTGATCTACTACTTCAGGGAGGAACAACTTATGCGTAATAAGAGAAGGACGGATGAAGAATGGCTGTCATTGATTCAGGAATGCCGCAGCAGCGGATTCTCTGATCGCAACTGGTGTGAACAAAACAATATCTCCATCAATACTTTTTATAATAGTAATAAGGTTAACAGGAGTACTGCTGTTATGGGAATTTTATATAATAAAGGGATAATTAAAGACAGAGGTAGCATTAAAGAATCAAATGATGTAATAAGTTTGCGTAAGAAATTCAAATCCGAAGATAGTATAGAGCGCCAAAAAATTCTTGAGAAATTTGAAAACGGAGAATTAACCTTGTAAATTTGGTTAGTGTATCAGCGGTATTTAAGACTTAAAAAAGTTATGAACTTTTTTTAAAAGAAGGACCGATTTGATTTTCTAATTCATTTAAAAGAGCAGTATGAAAAGCTTTACGGAGGTAGGTATAATTGAAATGTTTTAGATTTCGCCAAAAACCATCGTCAGAGAATCCACCCTCAGTAATAAGACAATGAATATGAGGATTCCATTCGAGAGGTCGTCCAAAAGTGTGTAATATACAAACAACACCTGGAACAAAGTTTTTGGATTTGTTTGCTTTATAAAACATATTTAGAACAACGCTGCGGACAGAAGAAAAAAGGCAGTTCAAAAGAGAACGGTCTTCAAGAAAAAAGTGTCTGAGTTCTTCATCGATGGTAAAGACACAATGACGATGAGGACATTTAATGAGTTTAAAAGACATGGCAGTAGCACGAGGATGAAAAGTATATTGAATTATTTCATAGTTATCTCTAAAAATTTTTTGCAAAACATTCATGAGATAATTATGAAACAAAGTAACCAAAAAGAAAACCCCTAAATCCCCTCATGAATGAGAGGCAGTGGAGTTGAGGTGTCGAAGACACTTTTTTACAATTTCAATATGAATTTTAGAAAAATATTAAAACATATCAATTTAATGACAACTAATAAAATTGAGATAAAAATATTGAAATACTTGATATTTTGACTTGTATTTATAAATAAATATGCATATAATAATAGCAAACAAATTTGGAGATGAGATTATGCTGATAGAATTTAGATTCAAAAATTATAGATCATTTCGTGATGAGGCAACATTGTCTATGGAAGCGACAGGGCTTGGAACATTCAAGAATAGTCTGATTAAGTATGGTACATTGAATTTGCTGCCCAGTGTTGCTATATATGGAAAGAATGGTGGAGGTAAGAGTAATGTGATTCGTGCATTCTGGCTGGCAGTACAATTTATAAAAAATGCCCAGAGAACACAGCATGAAAATGCCAGAATTCCAGTAATTCCATTTGCATTAAATGATTATTCAAAAGATGAACCGACAGAATTTGAGTTTGTGTATACACTGGAAGGAATTAAATATTGGTATTCCTTTGCAGCAACAAAGGAGAAGGTATATAAGGAATCTTTGTACCATGCACCAAAAGGACAGAAAGCATTAGTTTTTAACAGGGAGAATCAATCCTTTAATTTTACAGAAGAAAAAGCAAAAAGAAAGCTGATTAGTGAGACTGTTGCTCCAAATCAGTTGTTTTTTTCAATGGCTTGTACAATGAATGACATAGCTTGCATAAATGCAATGAAGTGGTTTCGAGAGTTGCTTTATTTTTCAAGAGATTACTCCGATATTCCAAAGCAATTATTGGATTATTCGAATGATACCAATATGTTACAGGCAATTTCTGATTATGCTAAAGCAGCAGATCTTGGTATTGAAAGTATGCAGTTTGAAATTGACAGCAAAGAAGTTAAGGATGATTTAAGTTTTCCAGAGAATATGCCGGAGGGGGTCAAAGCAGCATTAACTCAGTTCATGCATATTCTGTCGGAGACATCAAGTAATTCTGAAACAAGACTTAAGATGAATGAAGTCAAAGCAACATCAAAACATCAGGGAATCAATGCAAAAGGGGAAAAGGTATTATATCCGCTGGAATTGTCAGATGAATCCGATGGAACGAGAAAACTTATGTCCATTGCACCAGCAATTGAGTCTGTGCTGAACAAGGGAGGCGTTCTTATCATCGACGAAATTGAAAAAGAACTTCATCCAATGCTTGTTGATTTTGTTGTGGCAAAATTCCAAAGCAAACAGTCGAATCCGAATGGGGCACAGCTTATATTTACAACACACAATACAGAACTTATGAATATGGAAATACTCCGTAAGGATCAATTGTATTTTGCTGATAAGAGCAGTGAGGACGGAACATCAGAACTTTATAGTATCAGTGAATTTGGAACCAGAACCACAGATAATATCAGAAAGGGATATTTATTGGGTAAATATGGAGCAACTCCTGATATTGAGATAGAGGAGGTGGAATAATGCCTCGTAAGGTAAAACCAGCCAAGCCTTTGATATATGTATTCTGTGAAGGTGAAAGCGAGCAGGCATATACCGATTATTTGAAAAAAACTTTTTCGGATGTTGCAGTCCTGAAACGACCACCGGATACCGGATTATTTGAGGAAGCAGAAGCAAAGTTTTCAAAATCACCGAAGTATAAGAACAGTATAGAGGTAACGGATGAAATATGGTTTTTCTATGATGTGGAAGAAAAGGATATTCCAAAATGGAATGACAGACTTGCAATCATAAAGAAACTTCGCAAATTGAGAAAAAAGCAGGGAATACGAGTAAGGCTGCTAATGACGAGTGGATGTATTGAATATTGGTTTATGTTGCATTACAAATATTATACTCCGAAAATCATTACTGTTCCTGAAAAGGAAAGGGTTATTAGCGAAGTGAAAAAGATTGTTCCAACCTATGCAAAAGGGGATTATGCAGCAACAGAGAAAATAGCAGTCAATTATCCTAAAGCTGTAGATAATTCAAAGAAAACAGTGAAAGCATTATTGCCGGATGGTCTGCCAGAGCTAGAGGATACAGATATCAGAAACCAATGGTTAAATACAAAGAGCGTTACATTTTCTAATGTATATGAGGCGATAGAATTTTTGCAGAATCTTGCATGATTTACAGTGTTCATATTAGAGTGTTTATGCTAAATCGATTGAAAAATATTTTGAAGCAGATGGAGGCAGATTCAAATTGTATATAGAACTGGAAAAGGAGCTTGTGTCAAAGCTCCTTTTTGGCTGCGAGCAGAGTCTTTGTTGCTGCATTTTCACCCTTTAATTGGATATAGCCTACGATCAAAAGAAAATTTTTGAAAAAGCAAATTTATTTTCGGTTAAAAATCATTGACAATGCAGAATAAGTGTGTATAATAACCCATGCAGTCTAAAAACGCAAACAATTTGCAAATGCATACAAAATGCAAAAACAAATTGATTGCAATTTGAACAAATCAAGATTAAAACAACCAAATGCAGGAGGCGTTTGTTATGTTACACATTTTAGAACATACATTATCACACACGATCGAGGACAGCGTGAAGCTGCTTCCATTTCTGTTTTTCACTTATTTATTAATGGAATTGTTAGAGCACACGACAGGCGGAAAAGTACAGAACAAGATTAAAGATGCAGGGAAAGTAGGACCGTTGTGGGGCGGACTTCTTGGAATTATGCCACAGTGCGGGTTTTCTGCCGCAGCGGCCAGCCTTTATGCCGGACGTGTCATTACGGTGGGAACGCTGCTTGCCGTATTTTTGTCTACGTCGGATGAGATGCTTCCGATTTTCATTTCCGAGGCGGTCGCACCGGCAACAATCATTAAAATTCTTGGTGCAAAAGTCTGCATTGCAATCGTTTCAGGATTTGCAGCAGAGCTGGTTTATGTGAATGTTTTCAAAAAGAAAGAAAAAGATATGGACATCCATGTGGTATGCGAGGAAGAGCACTGCAGTTGTGAGGATGGTGTCTTGAAGTCGGCGCTAAAACACACGTTCAAGATTTTTATATACATTCTGCTCATCACGTTTATACTGACATTCGTGATCGAACTGATTGGCGAAGACCAGCTTGCGGTAGTATTTCAGGACATTCCGGTGGTGGGAGAGATGATCGCAGCACTTGTGGGACTGATCCCAAACTGTGCATCCTCCGTGGTAATCACGGAACTGTATCTGAGCGGAATTATCGGAGCAGGAGCAATGATGTCAGGACTTTTGGTAAATGCAGGAGTTGGACTTTTGGTTTTGTTCCGACTGAACCGGGACTGGAAACAGAATGCCGGAATTATGGCGGCACTTTATGGATTCGGTGTTGTCTGGGGCGTGATCATTGAGTTACTTGGGATTGTATTTTAACAGATGTAGATGAATAATTGATATGCAGAAGTATGAAATTAAGAGGAAAGAGTTAAAAATTGTATCTGCTACAGTGAAAGCATATACAGAGAAAGAAAAGAGATGAAAAAATGGCAGGAAATGGCTATGCGACGACCAGCAGAAAGAAAATTTTAGAATATCTCATGGCAAACAGCGACCGCACGGTGACGGTGACGGATATTGACCAATATCTGAAAAAAAATGATAACGAGGTGAACATCACAACGATTTACCGTTATCTGGACAAGCTTGCCAAAGAGGGAACTGTCATGAAATATGTGGCAGAGAAGGGGAGCCAGGCGGTGTATCAGTACGTGGAGATGGGACATCACTGTGAGGAACATCTTCATTTAAAATGTATTTCCTGTGGCTGTATTATTCATTTGGAATGTGCCTTTATGCAGGAAATATCGGAACATATTTTAGAAGACCACGGATTTAAACTGCAGTGTAAAAATTCCATTATTTATGGACTTTGCAGGGAATGCAGGGAAAAACAGCAACAGTAGAGTGGTATTTGACAAAAATAACTGTATGATTTATAATGCACTTAACAAGGCAGTCGAAAGGTGAGGCACTTCACCCGATCCGGCGAAATTTAATACTTAGTTATCAAGAGATAGCCGTTCCTAAACTTTGACCAGAGCAGGACGGCTATTTCTTATGTTTTCTGTGGGTATCAATGTAAGTCAGAATTGCCATCAGCATGATGACAAAGGTAAATATGTCATTCCATGAAACCATAATAATCATCCTTTCCGTAAGGCTCGGATCAGATGAGAGCATGTCCTCCAACTGCCTGGGTAAATGTATTATATTTTTATGTGTAGAATTAGAAGTTGGTGCTATCAGAGAGGTCGACTAAGCAACTTTCTATATAATTATTAAAGTCTGACATTGTCTGAAAATCTGCTAAACTTTTGGAAAACATATGCTTTGGTAAAAATAAAAATGCAAAAACATTTGCTTCAAATTCTGCAACTGTATCAATTCCGGTATTAAATAAATTAAATGAAGTATCCGTTCGGTGTAAGAATAAGTGACCGAGCTCATGGGCACATACAATCATTTTTGATTGATAATCCAGCTTTTTATCAATAAAGATGAGACCGTTTCAAGTTTTGTGTAAACGTTAAAAACTGATATAAGATTTGTGAAT
>OGZE01000406.1_pt1 | contig 33181 bp, 28 predicted proteins | sample 1576731 | NCBI WGS metagenome assembly OGZE01 (sample SAMEA3541503, study PRJEB24748) | human gut metagenome | biome: human gut; feature: human-associated habitat; material: faeces | place: China | collected 2012 | reverse complement strand
CTTTTGTATTAAACAGGGCGGCATATTTGCATTTCTTACCGTTTGCAACCCATATTACCGTGCCTTTGCCGTTTTTCTCACTTCTGTAATGCTGGTGCGCTTTTGTTGTCTCACGGTGCATTTTTAAATATTCCCTGTTGGTTAAAAGGGATAAAGTCCATTCGTCATTTTCCGGCATGTTACCGCCGAAGAAAAGCGGACTTTTAAAAATGCCCCAAAGGCTCATCATAGTGATTTGCTCAGGTTTTGTAAACTGCGTGTATCTGTTATTCGGCCCGTGGTATGATGAATGCTTGCAAAGTCTGCCGAGCGGCAGCATATCGCAATCAGGGTAGTTGCCCGGTTTAACTTCGTTTTGCCAGGTATAGCATTTATCAAACATATCGTGGAGCTTGTCCCAAATATCCCAAAAATCGCCTGTCATTCGCCACATATTTGCATTTTTTGCAAGGTGCTTTGCGTTTTCGATTTTTGCAGGCCCCGGTGAAAGTGACAGTACCATATCCCTGCCGCAATTATCAATCGCTTTTCTAATCATTTCAATTTCATAGTAAGCACTGTACGGTGTGTCCCACTGCCTGAATTCCGTTACCGCAATATCATCGCATTTAATAAAATCTACACCCCAAGATGCGTAAAGTTCAAAAATACTGTTATAATAATCTTGCGCACCTTCGCAGTTTTTCAACCCATACATATCCGTGTTCCAAGAACAAACACTAAAATGGTGGGCAATATCTCGCGCAGTAAATTTGCTGTTTTTAACAGGTGTGTTTTTATGCACGGCTTGGCGCGGAATTCCGCGCATAATATGTATTCCGAATTTTAGGCCGAGGGAGTGAATATAATCGGCGATTTCTTTAAAGCCTTTTCCGCCTTTTGAACTCGGAAATCTGTTTTCGGCAGGGATAAGCCTGCCGTATTCATCCATATCAAGTTCGGTGAAATTATTATAATCGTTGTCCTTTGCTTTAGGTTCATACCACTGAATATCGCAAACAACATATTCCCAACCGTAATCTTTAAGGTTTTTTGCCATATAATCAGCATTTTCTCTTAATTCTTTTTCATTAACCGCCGCGCCGAAGCAGTCCCAGCTGTTCCAGCCCATAGGCGCAGTTTTAGCTAAAGCCTGATGTGACATAGTCGCCCTCCAATTATATTATATTTATGCCTTTATATTATAATCCGGCAAACCTATTGTCAATAACTTTATAAAAATTATACTATTTTATATGATTGTTTTAATTAAAATCAAAATTTCTTGCACGCAAGGGGGCATTGTGCTATTCTAAAAGATATGGAAAATAAATTATATAAATATGAGCTTCACTGCCATACGGGCTGTGTTTCACGCTGCGGCAGAGTAGAGCCTGAAGAAATTGTAAAACTTTATATTGAAAATGGGTATGACGGAATAGTTGTTACCGACCATTACAGCCCAATGACTTTTACACCTAATTGGCGACCTCAAAAGCAGGTAGATTTTTACCTTTCGGGGTACAGGAGAATGAAAAGGGCAGCTGAAAAGTTAAATCCCGATTTTACCGTTTTGCTTGGTATGGAACTGCGCCATTACGGTACTGCGAATGATTATTTGATTTACGGTGTAAACGAAGATTTTATTTATGCAGCAGGAAATTTGATGAAGCCTTGGGAGAAAAAAGTATATGATATGTGCCACAAAAACGGTTTTCTTGTTTTTCAGGCACATCCTTTCAGAGCGGGAATAAGGCAGTGCGACGAAAGATATATTGACGGAATTGAAATATATAACGGAAAAACCCAAAAAGCACTTAACGAAAAAGCTGAAGCGTGGGCAAAGCGAAGCGGCAAGCTTATGTGTTCAGGTTCGGACTTTCATACAAAGGCGCATACTGCACGCGGCGGTATTATTACCAAAGTGCCTATCAAGTCAAATTCCGATTTGTTGAATGTATTGAAAAGTCAAGATTTTGAAATAATAAAAACTTATTGATTTTTTCTTGCATAATTTGTAACATAATAGTTAAAACAAAGTAAAAAAGTCGAAAGATTGTTGACGATTTCGGCTTTATATTATATAATAATTTTTAAATTAGATATAAGATGTTAAAAGGAGGGACGTATATGTGGCTTGATAAAAATAATATTGAAACAATTTATGCACCTGAAAAGCGAGATTATAAAAAAGAACTTTTTGAAGCTGTAAAAAAATGTGCAATAAATATTGCCAAAAAGCGTTCCGGTTTTCGTAAAGAGTCGCGTAAAATCCTCCTTGAAAGCAGGAAAAAATCATACGATGAAATAAAAGACAGAATTAAAACAGACCCAAAGGTAATTTTGTTTTCCACATTTGACGGGCGCAGTTACGGTGACAGCCCGAAAGCGATTTATGAATATATGCTTTCAAACGAAAAGTTTGATGATTATACTTTTGTGTGGGCGTTTCGCAATCCTAAGCAATTTACTTTTGTTTTGGATAACCCTAACACTTATATCGTTACCGTTAATACAAAGGATTATGAAATTGCAACTGCAACTGCAAAATATTGGGTTTATAATTACAGGATGAGTGACCACATTTATCCAAAGCCTGACCAAGTATATATTCAGCTTTGGCACGGCACCCCGCTTAAGCGACTCGGATATGATATTAACATTTCAGACAATGCGATGAATTCAAAAAGTGAAATCCGCGAAAAATATAAGGTGGACGCAAGCAAGTTTAAATATATTCTTGCCCCGTCGCATTTTGCAGGTGAAAAGTTTATTTCCGCTTGGAATTTGGAAGCAATAGGAAAAACGGATACGGTTTTGGAACTCGGCTATCCGCGAAACGATTTTTTGGCTAATTACACCAAAAGCGATGTAGAAGAAATAATTGAAAATCTTAATCTTCCCCGCGACAAAAAGTATATTCTTTATGCTCCTACCTGGAGGGATAATCAGCACCAAGCAGGTATCGGCTATACCTATAAAACGGAAGTTGATTTTGATAAATTAAGGCAGGCACTCGGGGATGAATATATCATTCTTTTCAGGGCGCACTATCTTGTTGCAAATTCCTTTGATTTTGATAAATATAAAGGCTTTGTATATAATGTATCAAAAGTTAATGATATTAACCACCTTTATGTTATTTCCGATTTGCTCGTGACCGATTATTCGTCAGTATTTTTTGATTACGGCAATCTCAAAAGGCCGGAGATTTTTTATATGTATGACCTTGATGCATACGGTTCTGAAATTCGTGGCTTTTATATTGACCTTGATGAACTTCCCGGCCCGATTGTAAAAACAGAAGATGAACTGATAAAAGCAATTAAAAATGCCGAAAGTGACAGAAGCTTTGATGAAAAATATAAAGCGTTCAACGCAAAGTTTAATTACCTTGATGACGGTAAGGCGGCACAGCGTGTTACGGAAGCAATTATAGAGGAATAAGGTTTTAAAAACTTTATCAAAGTCTATATGATAACCACCTGTTTGTGCAGGTGGTTATTCTTTTACTAAAAGGCGAAAATGTATAATTAAATTAAGTGCAAATTTTGCTGAAATATGTTATAATTTTTTTTGGTGATATATATGTGGTGGATTTTTGCTTTGCTTTCTGCAGTATTTGCAGCACTTACATCAATTCTTGCAAAAGTGGGTATTGAAGATGTTGATTCAACTTTGGCTACTGCTATAAGAACGGTGGCTGTCGTCGGAATGTCTTGGCTTATGGTGTTTATTACAAATACTCAATCGGGTATTTCAAGCATCAGTAAAAAAAGCTGGATATTTTTAATTCTTTCCGGCCTTGCAACAGGTGCGTCGTGGCTTTGCTATTATAAAGCTATTCAAATGGGCGATGTTTCAAAAGTTGTGCCTATTGATAAGCTGAGTGTTTTATTTACACTCATACTTGCTTTTATATTCCTGCACGAAGAATTTAATGTTAAGTCGCTTATCGGTTCAATTCTCATCACGGCGGGAACACTTTTTATGGTTTTATAAGCCATATAAAACAGTGCAGTATATAAAGAAACAGAAGTATGTTAAATTACAAAAGACCTGTTTAAGCCAAGCTTAAACAGGTCTTTTGCTGTATATTATGTATTTTTATTATCCGTTGCTTGGGTGCGGCATATATTGGTAAAGTTCAAGTGCAAGCTTGTTAACAGGAAGAGTTTGCACAACAATTTTGCCAGGTCCGGTTACAACTGTGTTGAAAAGCCCTTCGCCGCCGAAGAAAATATTTTTAGCTCCCTTAACCGTTTGAATATCCATACTGCAAGTACCGTCCATAATTGCAAGGTGGCCGGTATCAAGCACAAGCTGTTCGCCTGCCTGAAGGTTATATTCAATTGTTGAACCGTCAAGTTCAACAAATACAATGCCCTCACCGTCAAATTTCTGCATAATAAAGCCTTCGCCGCCAAATAAACCTGTGCCAAGGCTCTTTTTGAAATAGACTGACATATTAACACCCGGTGTCGACGCCAAAAATGCACTCTTTTGGCAAATTATTTGCTCACCCGGATGAATTTCAATCGCACGAATGTCACCCGGGCAGCAGCTTGTAAAAGAAATCATACCTTTTCCGCCGCGACAGGTGTATCTGTTTTGAAACATTTTGTCTTTCGCAAGTAATCTGCCGATTGCCTTGCCGAGCCCGCCGTTTGTCGTGGTTTCCATAACCATATTAGGTGTCATCCAGCTCATACCGCCGCCCTCGGTAATCATTTGTTCGCCGTCATCTAAATGGCAAATAAGTGCCGGAAACGGTGCGCCTTTAATTTCATATTGCATAGCATATTCTCCTTTAATTTTTTGTAAAATATTCACTAACCCGAATGGGTGAAAATGCATATAGCTTTTCAAGGATATAATATCATATATATACTATTTATTCAATATGTTTAGATAATATTTATTAAAATTGCATATTGCACTTAATAAAATATAGGTATATAATTACATTGATTTATAAATATATAATTTATTTAGTTGGAGAAAATTATGAAAAATTTTTTAGATAAAGATTTTTTACTTGAAAGTGAAACAGCAAAAAAGCTTTTTCACGAATGGGCAGAAAAAATGCCTATTTGCGATTACCACTGCCATTTAAGTCCGCAGGAAATTTATGAAAATAAACAGCCTGAAAATATTTCGGATTTATGGCTTTCGGGTGACCATTATAAATGGAGAGCTATGCGTTCCTGCGGTGTTGATGAAAAATATTGCACCGGTGACGCAACTCCTAAAGAAAAGTTTGAAAAATTTGCTTATACCTTGCAGTATTGTATCGGCAATCCGCTTTACCACTGGGCGCATATTGAACTTCAAAGGTATTTTGGAATTGATACTCCGCTTAATGCCAAAACAGCGGATGATATTTACGAGCGTGCAAATAAAGCTATCAGCGAGGGTGATTTTGCACCGCAAAGCCTTATTATGAAAAGCAATGTAAAAGTTGTTTGCACAACCGATGACCCGATTGATGATTTAAAATATCACAAGCTTTTAAAAGAGGTTGACGGTTTTGACTGTAAGGTATTGCCTACTTTCCGCCCGGATAAAGCACTTAATATTAACCTTGACGGTTTTGCAGATTATATTAAATCACTCGGCGAGGTTGCGGGTGTTGATATTAAAAATGTTGATGATGTAATCACCGCTCTTTTAAACAGAGTTGAATATTTTCATTCGGCAGGCTGCCGTGTTTCTGACCAAGCTTTTGACTGCCCGCCATACGCAGTGGCTGATAAGGATGAAGTAAACGCTGTGTTTAACAAAGCTATGAATGGTGAAAAGCTTACAGATTATGAATGTGATGTATATAGAACACCTATTGTAATCGCACTCGGCGAAAAGTATCACGAGCTTGGCTGGACTATGGAAGTTCATATCGGTGCTATGCGTAATAATAACACACTTATGTTTAACAAGCTCGGTGCAGATACAGGCTTTGATTCGGTAGGGGATGATAATATCGCAAAGCCTCTTTCAAGGCTTCTTGATTCACTTAATGTTAATGATAAATTGCCGAAAACAATTTTGTTTAATCTTAATGATAAGGATAATACCGTTCTTGCTACAATGCTCGGTAACTTCCAATCAAGCGACGCACAGTCAAAAGTTCAGTTCGGCCCGGCTTGGTGGTTTTTAGATACTATGGACGGAATGACTGCACAGATGAAAACACTTGCAAATCTCGGCGTACTCGGCAAATTTGTGGGTATGGAAACTGACAGCCGCTCATTCACATCATATGGCAGGCACGAATATTTCAGAAGAATTATGTGCAACCTTATCGGCTCTTGGGTTGAAAACGGTATGTATGCTTATGATGAGGATATACTAAAAGAAATTGTTGAGGGTATCTCATATAACAACGCAATAAATTATTTTAATTTTGAATAATATCATATATATGGAGGACTTATTATGAATCTTAATTTAAGACCTAAAGAAGAATGTACTTTTGATGAAATTTCACTTGGTGAAATTATGCTTCGTCTTGACCCGGGCGAAGGCAGAATTAAAACTGCCCGTTCTTTTCGTGCTTGGGAAGGCGGCGGTGAATACAATGTAGCAAGGGGACTTCGCCGTTGCTTTGGTTTAAAAACATCTGTTGTTACTTCTTTTGCTGAAAACGAAATCGGCTACCTTATGGAAGATCTTATTCTTCAGGGCGGTGTTGATACTTCCCTTATTAAATGGGTACCGTATGACGGAATCGGCAGAAATGTAAGAAACGGTATCAACTTTACAGAGCGTGGCTTCGGTATTCGCGGTGCTGTCGGTGCTTCTGACAGGGGTAATACCGCTGCTTCTCAAATTAAACCGGGTGATATTGATTGGGATTATATTTTCGGCACACTCGGTGTTCGCTGGCTTCATACAGGCGGTATTTATGCTGCTCTTTCAGAAGACAGTGCAAATACTGTAATTGAAGCAGTTAAAAAAGCTAAACAGTATGGCACAATCGTATCTTATGACCTTAATTATCGCCCATCACTTTGGAAAGGTATCGGCGGTCAGGAAAAGGCTCAGGAAGTTAATAAGGAAATTGCCAAGTATGTTGATGTTATGATTGGTAATGAAGAGGACTTTACAGCTTCACTCGGATTTGAAGTTGAGGGTAATGACGCTGAACTTAAAGAGCTTAATATGGACGGCTATTACAAGATGATTGATACTGTAACAAAGGCTTATCCTAATTTTAAGGTAATTGCTACAACTCTTCGTACAGTCAAAACTGCTACCGTTAATGAATGGAAAGCTATTTGCTGGGCTGACGGAAAGATTTATAATTCAATTCAGTATCCTGAACTTGAAATTATGGACCGTGTCGGCGGCGGCGACTCTTTCGCGTCAGGTCTTATTTACGGTCTTGTGACTTATGAAGACCCGCAAAAAGCAGTTAATTACGGTGTTGTTCACGGTGCACTTGCTATGACTACCCCGGGCGATACCTCAATGGCTTCTCTTAAAGAAGTTGAAGCAAAGGTAAACGGCGGTTCAGCCAGAGTTCAGAGATAACATTACGGTGTGACTTATTAAATTAACAGGAGATATAAATTATGTCAAATAAAATTGAAACACTTGCGAAAATTCAAGAGGTCGGCATTGTTGCGGTAGTTCGTGCTACTTCAATTGAGCAGGCTGAAAAAATTACAGACGCTTGTATCGCAGGCGGTGTTGCTGCTATCGAGCTTACATTTACCGTTCCTCACGCAGACAAGCTTATTGAAGCTATGAGAGCTAAATATTCAAGCGGTGAAATCATTATCGGCGCAGGCACCGTTATGGATGCAGCTACTGCCCGTATCGCTATTTTAGCCGGTGCAGAATATATTGTTTCACCTTATTTCGATCCTGAAACAGTAAAAACATGTAATCGTTACGGTATTCCGTCAATGCCGGGTATTTACACCCCTACCGAAGCTGTTCACGCTATGGAATGCGGTGCAGATGTGCTTAAAGTATTCCCCGGTGATATTGCAACACCTTCTTTCATTAAAGATATTCACGGCCCTATTCCTAATGCTGTTATGATGCCGTCAGGCGGTGTTGATGTTGATAATGTTAAGGACTGGATTAAAGCCGGTGCAGTTGCAGTAGGCGCAGGTTCTTCACTTATCAAGGGTGCAAAAACAGGCGATTATGATTTAATCACCGAAACAGGTAAGCTCTTTGTTGAAAGAATTAAAGAAGCAAGAGCTGAAATGAAAAAGTAATTATTATACTTTTGCTAATGATAAAAGCCACGAATTTTACTTGTGAAGCAAAATTCGTGGCTTTGTTTATTTGTGATTTATAACTTGTACCATAAAAACACGCTTTCCTTTGTGTCTGCACATATCTGCAAGCTGCATTAAGCATTCATCTTTTCCATTCCAAAACAAAGTGAATTCATCAGCGTAATCAGATACTAAATCATTTCTAATTTTATACGCTTGTTCTGTTTCAACATTTTTTTCAAGTTCAATTATTGTGTGTGGTATTTTATATTTTTCAACATATGAAATCACTTCTTTATCAATCAAACTTTCGTTACCGCAAATAACATGACTAACATTTTGAGAAATGTAATAATCCATGTTTTTCAGCAGTATATCATTGTTACTTATAAGCGCCAAAACCATTATATCACCTCAAAAAGAATTCACCATAATGATGTTATTATAACACCATTTTTGTTTTGGCACAATATTTTCACTATAATTAAGTCATAATAATGTCAAGAGGTTTGATTATGGAAGATAAAATCGTTAGATATACATTAAGAGTTGACAGACACTTATTTAAGAAATTCAGGTATATTGCAGAAAGTGAAGGCCGTTCTGCAAATAAAGAAATTGAGCAATATTTAAAAAAGCGAGTTGCTGAATTTGAAAAAGAAAACGGAAAAATAGAAATAGAAAGTAAATGATAAAACAAAGTCACGAGGCTTACTTACCTCGTGGCTTTGTTTATTTTTCTTTTACTGCTGTGTTTTCACTGCCTTTGAATACAACGAATTTATCATAAAGAAATTCTGTAATCATATTGCAAGCCATTGTGCAGGCTAAAACTATGTAGTTAATAGCTGTTACATCGGCAAATTTTGCTGTGAAATGGTTGCCTAAAAGTGTAGAAACAGGGGTAAATACACAGTAAAATGCAAGTACCTTGAGCATTGCGATAGGTACATTTGCCGCTGACTTGAAAGTGAATTTGCGGTTAAAGGTGAAATTCCAAATTACCGAAAGAAGAAGCGCAATAAGGTACATCGGCCCGTATTCGTTTGACATAATTTTTGCGAAAGTTTGGTTGGTTTCCATTAAATTTTGCAAAAAAGGAAGCTTGATTATAACTTCGCTCATAAGGGTAAAGCTTAATACTTGAATAATACCTGCCGAAGCTGAGAAAAGTGCAAATTTAATAAATTGCCATACTCCGCCTTTTGATTTCTTTTCGTCACTCATTTGAAAACTCCTTTATTGTATTGTATTTTATCAAACAGAATATATGATTTCAATATTACCAGTCGTATTTTGTAAGCTTGCCCTTTTGGCTTAAAGCCGGGTAACCCCACTGCCTTAACACCTCATAAGTGCCGACTGCAACTGCATTTGAAAGGTTAAGACTTCTGATTATTCCGCGCATAGGAAGTCTTACGCAAGAGTCGTGATTTGCTTTTAGCAGTTCTTCCGGCAAGCCTTTTGTTTCCTTGCCGAAAACAAGGAATGCACCGTTTTTATATGTCATATCCGAATGTGCCTGCTCCGCTTTTGTGGAAAAATAGTAAAAATCAGCGCCCTTGTTTTTTTCAAAAAATTCTTCTGTGCTGTCATAATATGTAATGTCAAGCTTGTCCCAATAATCAAGCCCTGCTCTTTTAACCTGCTTGTCCGTAATGGTAAACCCCATAGGCCCTACAAGATGAAGCTTTGCGCCTGTGGCCGCGCAGGTTCTTGCAATATTGCCTGTATTTTGCGGTATTTCAGGTTCAATAAGTGCAATGTTAAGCGAGTATTCCATTTATATATACCTCTTTTATATCTAATTTCTCATCAAGAAATACTAAATCTGCACACTTGCCTGCGGCAATTGAACCGATGTTTTCATCTTCATTTATTGATTTTGCCGGGTTAATTGTGCAAGCTTTAAGTGCTGTTTTAAAATCAATGCCGAATTCAATAAGATTTTTAAATTCTGTGTGGAGATTTGATATTGAAGCCGCTATCGTTCCGTCTTCAAGTACCGCATATTTACCGTTTGGTTTTACAAAAACAGCCTGCCCGCCAAGTTCAAATTCACCTTCGCCGAGGCCTGCACCACGCATTGAATCGCTTATGGCAATGCCTCTGTCCTCACCCAAAATTTTGAAAGCATTTCTTAAAACCGTAGGGCAAATGTGACCTCCGTCACAAATAAGCTCACACATCACCCTGTCATCATCAAGCACTGTGCCTACAATACCTGCCTGCCTGTGATTCATCGGTGTCATCGCATTGAAAAGGTGGGTTGCGTGGTTAATTCCGCAGTTTATTGCCGCTTTGCATTCATCTGCATTTGCCTGCGAATGCCCAATTGAAACGCCGGTGTATTTTTTTGCGTGGTTAATAAATTCACCGCTTTCAAAAGCTTCCGGTGCAATTGTAATCAGCTTAATAAGAGAATTGCTTTTTTCCCAAAGGGTATCAAATTCTTCTGTTGAGCCTGCGCGTACATAATCACCGTTTTGCGCGCCTTTTTTGCCCATTGCAATATAAGGCCCTTCAAGGTTTATGCCTGCAATTTTTGAACCCTTGTGATTTTCGCTTTTATATTCACTTATGGTTTCAACAATTTTTTCAAGCCTTTTTTGCGGCAAGGTCATTGAAGTCGCGCAAAATGATGTTACACCGTGCTTTGCAAGTTCATTTGCCATTTTTTCAAGGCCTGCTTTGTCAGCGTCCGACGCGTCACCGCCGGCACATCCGTGAATATGTACATCCACAAAACCGGGAATTAAAATTGTGCCTGCCATATCTTTTCCGTCACCGTCAATTATGCCTATTTGTTTGATGATTCCGTTTTCAACTTCAATATCGCCGAATTCTTTTTCAAAATTTTCATTAAAAAAAGTACAATTTTTAAAAATCATTATTCATTTTCCTTTGCAATTTTATAGGCAAGCTCTTCAAGCTGTTCAAAATGCTCGAATGTGCTGATTTCTTTTCTTAATGCAGCACCGCCGCGAATACCTTTTGTGTAATATGCTGCGTGGTGGCGTGCTTCTCTCATAGCGGTGTATTCGCCTTTGTATTCAATAATTTTTTGAATGTGTTTGAGCATAACAACCATTTTTTCGTTTATGCTTACATCCGGCAAAACCCTGCATTCATTAAGGTATGCGTTAATTCTTCTGAATATCCACGGGTTGCCGAGCGCGCCCCTACCAATCATTATGGCGTCACAATTTGTTTTTTCAAACATAATTGCGGCGCTTTGCTCATCAACAATGTCACCGTTTGCTATTACGGGAATATCAACCGCTTTTTTAACCTTTGCAATAATATTATAATCAACCTTGCCGGAATACATTTGCATTCTGGTTCTTCCGTGTACGGTTATGGCGGCCGCACCGTTTTTTTCTGCAATTTTTGCAAGTTCAACTGCGGTTATGTTTTCATCATCCCAGCCTTTTCGTATTTTTACCGTTACGGGAATATCAACAGCCTTGCTGACTGCTTTTATTATCTCACCTGCCAAAAGCGGATTTTTCATAAGGCTTGCACCGCCGCCGTTCATAGCGATTTTGGGTGCCGGGCAACCCATATTTATGTCAATAATATTTGGGTGATATTTTATGCACATTTTTGCCGCCTGAGCCATTATTTCAGGGTTGTCACCGAAAATCTGCACACCTGCGGGGTTTTCAATTTCGCCCAGGGTTAAAAGATCGCCGCTCTTTTTATCCCCCATGGTAAGCCCTTTTGATGATACCATTTCGCTTACCGTGTAGCCTGCACCGTAATTTATGCAAAGTTCACGAAAAGCTCTGTCGGCAATGCCTGCCATCGGCGCTAAAAATACATTGTTTTCAATTTCAACATCTTTTATTTTCATATTTATTACCTTATTTGTATTACATGCAACTAATATATCACAATATCAATTGTAAATCAATTAAATATATGATATAATATTATGATTTTAAATAAAGGAATTGAACTTATGAAGCTTCTTGTTTTAGACGGAAACAGCATTGTAAACCGTGCTTTTTACGGAATAAAATTATTAACAACCAAAAGCGGAGAATATACCAATGCAATTTACGGTTTTTTAAATATTCTTTTAAAGCTTGAAGATATTTGCACACCTGATGCTGTGGCAGTTGCATTTGATGTGCATGCACCTACTTTCAGGCATAAAATGTATGATGAATATAAAGCAGGCAGAAAGGGTATGCCTGATGAACTTCGCTCTCAAATGCCGGTGTTAAAAGAAATACTCAATTCTCTCGGTATCAAAACGATTGAAAAAGAGGGCTGGGAAGCGGACGATATTTTAGGTACGCTTGCTTTCGCTTGCAGAAATAACGGTGACGAGTGTTTTATCGCAACGGGGGACCGTGACTCGCTTCAGCTTGCGCACGGCGGTGTTAAGGTTTTGCTTGCAAGAACTAAAATGGGGCAGGCGGTAACAGATATTTATGATGAAAAAGCGATTGATGAAGAATACGGTGTTACACCGCAGGAGCTTATTCAGGTAAAGGCACTTCAGGGGGATACATCCGATAATATTCCGGGTGTTGCAGGTGTAGGTGCAAAAACCGCACTTGATTTGATTTTCCGATTTCATAATCTTGATTATATTTATGACAATCTTGATGAACTTGATATAAAGCCGGGTGTTAAAGCCAAACTTAAAAATGATAAAGAAAAAGCGTATCTTTCGCTGAAACTCGGTACAATCAGCACCGAAGCACCGATTGATACCGATATAAATTCATATGTAATTAAAGATAAGGATGAGCAAAAGGCGGTATCGCAATTTGTAAGGCTTGAACTTTTTTCGCTTATTCCAAAGTTTAATCTTGACCCTAATAAAGCCGGTGAAATTGAAGTTGAGGAGCAAAAGGAGCGAAAGCTTAACCGCTTAACTTGTGTTGACGCTGATTATTTGCTTGATAAAACAAAAAACAGTGATGTGTTCTTTTATCCTAATATAGTAGACGGCAGCGTTGCGGATTTATATTTCGCATTTGATGATGAAATTATCGTAATGCCTTGCGAAATACCGGAGTATTCATATTTTGTACGCACCTTTTTTGAAGATGAAAGTGCAAATAAATTTACTTATAATACTAAAGAACTGCACCGCCTTGCCTGCAAATATAATGTTGAACTTAAAAGTGTAAAGGGCGATTTAATGCTCAACGCTTATCTTTTAAGGCCGAGTGACAGCAATTATGATATTTCACATCTTTGCCTTGAATACGGTGTGAAAATTCCCGAATATTTGAATTCACTCGGCAACAGGGATGAAATAGTTGAGCTTTCATCTGTAATTAAACCTCTTTTTGAAAAGACGGATAAGCTTATTGATGAAGCATGTGAAAGAAACCTTCTTGAAGAAATTGAACTTCCGCTTTCCCGTGTGCTTGCAAAAATGGAATATGTCGGTTTTGAAGTTGATAAAGACGGAATTGAAGCTTTCGGCAAAATGCTTGGTGAAAGAATAAAAGATTTAACCGAGTCGATTTATCAAAGTGTGGGATATGAATTTAATATCAACTCACCTAAACAGCTCGGTGTCGCTCTTTTTGAAGAGCTTAAATTACCGTGCAAAAAAAAGACGAAAACAGGTTATTCAACTAACGCAGAAGTGCTTGAAAGCTTGGTTAACGAACATCCTGCAATCAGCCAAATTCTTGAATTTCGCTCTCTTTCAAAGCTTAAGTCAACATATTGTGACGGACTTTTGAAAGTTATCGGTGATGACGGAAGAATTCATACCCGCTTTAATCAGGTTGAAACCAGAACGGGCAGAATTTCATCACTTGAACCTAATTTGCAAAATATCCCGATAAGAACGGAACTCGGCAGTCAAATGCGCAAGTTTTTCATTGCCGGCAGCGGCAAAAAGCTTGTTGATGCCGATTACAGCCAAATTGAACTTCGTGTTCTTTCTGACCTTTCGGGTGATGAAAATATGATAAACGCATTTAACAGCGGTGATGATATTCACACTATCACAGCGTCGCAGGTATTTAACTTGCCTGTTGATATGGTTACACCGCAAATGCGCAGCAGGGCAAAGGCTGTTAATTTCGGTATTGTTTACGGTATCGGCGCATTTTCTCTTGCCAAGGATATCGGTGTATCAAATAAAGAAGCCAAGCAGTATATAGATAATTACCTTGCACATTACAGCGGTGTTAATGACTATATGCAAAAAATGATTGACCTTGCTAAAGATAAGGGATACAGCGAAACCCTGTTTCACAGAAAAAGATATTTGCCTGAACTTGCGTCGTCTAATCATATGATGCGTGCATTCGGCGAGCGTGTGGCAAGGAATATGCCTATTCAAGGTACTGCCGCAGATATTATCAAAATTGCTATGGTTAAGGTTGATGACAGGCTTGCAAAGGAAAATATGAAATCACGCTTAATCCTTCAGGTACACGATGAACTTATAGTAGAAGCGCCTGAAGATGAAGCGCAAAAAGCACTTGAAATCGTGACGGAAGAAATGGAAAATGCCTGCAAAATGAAAGTTCTTCTTCGTGCAGACGGAAAAATCGGCAACACCTGGTTTGACGCGCATTAAGTTTAAATATGATTAGTATAGAAAAATTCAGTAAAGAACATCTTGATGATGTATATAAAATCGAATGTGCCTGCTTTTCGCATCCGTGGAGCAAAGCAGACCTTGAAAATCAGCTTGGGCTTGACACCTCCTATTTCGTTGTTGCACTTGACGGTGAAACGGCGGTCGGATATATGGGGCTTCAAATATTTTGCGGTGAAGGGTATGTGACCAATGTTGCTGTTTTGCCCGAATACCGCAGGCAAGGCATTGCACAAAAGCTTATTTTAAAAGAACTTGAAAATGAAATGAATTTCATTACTTTGGAAGTCAGAAAAAGCAATGCCCCGGCAATAAATTTGTATCAAAAAATGGGCTTTGAAAATGTAGGCGTTCGCCCTCACTTTTATACCGCACCGGATGAAGATGCGGTGATTATGACGAAAAACATCAAACCCGGCGAATGATTTTTGCCTGCAATATATGAATGAGGTGAAATTATGATACTTTTATTTTTAGTGCTGTTGGTTATTGCAGTTGTTTGTGTTATAAAATATGTTGGTTATATGAATTCAACATATTATAAAGTCACAAAGAAACCTTTTCTTGCAATGAGAACGGATGTTGGAACTTATGGCGAATATTGCATATTCAAGTTGCTTAAATCTTACGAAAACAAGGGCGCAAAATTTCTTTTTAATGTTTATTTGCCGAAAGGCGAGGGTGAAACTACGGAAATTGATGTCCTTATGATTTGTTCACAGGGTATTTATGTTTTTGAAAGCAAAAATTACAGCGGTTGGATTTTCGGTAATGAAAAATATAAAATGTGGACTCAATCATTGCCACAGGGAAAAGGAAGACCTGCAAAGAAAGAAAAATTTTTAAACCCGATTATGCAAAACAAATTACATATCAGGTGTTTAAACGAATATTTGAAAGAAGAATATCCCATTTATTCGGTTATTGCTTTTTCGCAAAGATGTGAACTTAAAAAGATTGAATTGGTAAGCGACAATACAGTTGTAATTAAAAGAAATAATATAACAAAAGTGCTTGCCAAAAATTCAAAATATTCAGGGCAATTAAGTGAAAAAGCCATTTCTGAAATTTATGAAAAATTGTACCCTCTTACTCAAGTGGGTGAAGAAGTAAAAAAGCAGCATATAGAAAACATAAAAAGTGAAAAGAATTTGAAAAAATAGATATTTCGTAGGGGCGAACATTGTTCGCCTGTTTATGACTATATAATTTTATTTAAGGATAAAGAATATGAAAATTTTAGGAATTGAGTCGTCTTGTGATGAAACAGCTTGTGCTGTTGTTGAAGACGGACGAAAAGTTTTATCAAATATAGTTGCAACTTCGCTTGAAGAGCATAAGCTTTACGGCGGTGTTGTGCCGGAAATTGCATCAAGGCGGCACGCGGAATCAATCAGCGGTGTGGTTAGGGAAGCACTTGAAAAAGCAAACTGCACTATGGATGATATTGACGCTGTTGCGGTAACATATGCGCCGGGATTGATAGGCGCATTGCTTGTGGGTGTCAACTTTGCAAAAGGGTTGGCTTTTGCAAGCGGTACTGAGCTTGTTCCGGTTCATCATTTAAGGGGACATATTGCATCTAATTATATTTCAAGTGATGTCAAGCCACCGTTTTTATGCCTTGTTGTAAGCGGCGGGCATTCACACATAGTTGCGGTAAATGATTATACGGATTTTGAGATTATCGGCAAAACCCGTGATGATGCCGCAGGTGAAGCACTTGATAAAGCAGGGCGCACAATGGGGCTTGCTTATCCGGGCGGAATCAGTATTGATAAAATCAGCAGGCAGGGTGATGAAAACGCATTTAAATTTCCACACCCTAAAGTTACAGGCAGTAAATATGATTTTTCGTTTTCCGGGCTTAAAACAAGTGTTATAAATACCGTGCATAACGCTAAACAAAAGGGCGAAGAGATAAATGTGGCAGATTTGGCGGCTTCTTTCCAAAAAAGTGTTGTGGATTGCCTTATTCAAAACCTTGAAAAAGCCGGTGTTGATAAAAATTTCAAAAAAATTGTAATAGCCGGCGGTGTTTCTGCAAATTCTAAATTAAGACGAGAAGCAGAAAAATTATGTAAAAAGCATAATTGGCAGCTTTATTTACCTGAGCTTAAATATTGCGGTGACAATGCGGCAATGATTGCGTCGCAGGGATATTATGAATTTATAAGCGGTGTTACGGCAGATGAAAGTTTAAACGCGTATGCCACAATGGCGATTGATAAACCCTACGAAAAACAAAACTGATAAAAAAATCACAAAAGAATTTAATAATATTATGTGTTATTGTTACATTTTAATGAATTTTGCCGACTGCTATTGAATTTTCACTAAATTTTGATATAATGAGTAAGAATGAAATTGGAAGACTATAATTGTTTTTCACTTTGGTTCAATTTGTTTGTAAATAATTTCAAAGGAGAATAAAGATATGGAATCAAATCTTACTTCTAACAAGTCACTTCTTACTTGGCTTGACGAAAAAGTAGAACTCCTTAAGCCATCAAACATTTTATGGATTGACGGTTCAAAGGAACAAATCGACGCTCTTAAAAAAGAAGCTGTTGAAACAGGCGAAATGGTAAAGCTTAATGATGAGCTTCTTCCTGATTGCTACCTTCACAGAACAGCAGAAAACGATGTTGCTCGTGTTGAAGATAGAACTCTTATCTGCACAACAAAGGAAGAGGATGCAGGTCCTACTAACCACTGGATGGCTCCTGATAAGTGCTACAAGATGCTTTATGACATTGCTGCCGGCTCATATGAAGGCAGAACAATGTATATCATCCCTTATTCAATGGGTCCTGTTGGTTCACCTATGTCAAAAATCGGTATCGAAATCACAGACTCAATCTATGTTGTTCTTAATATGAACATTATGACAAGAGTAGGCAAGAAAGTTCTTGACGCTCTTGGAGATTCAAACGACTGGGTACGTGGTATGCACTGCAAATGTGATGTTGATCCTGAAAAGAGATGGATTTGCCAGTTCCCTGAAGATAACACTATTATTTCTGTTAACTCAGCTTACGGCGGAAATGTACTTCTCGGTAAGAAGTGCTTTGCTCTTCGTATAGCTTCATACCTTGGTAAGAACGAAGGTTGGCAGGCTGAACATATGCTTATCCTCGGCCTTCAGAAGCCAAACGGCGATATTAAGTATATCTGCGCTGCATTCCCATCAGCTTGCGGTAAGACAAACCTTGCTATGCTTATCCCACCTGAAGGATATCAGAGAAAAGGTTACAAAGTATGGTGCGTAGGTGACGATATTTCTTGGATTAAGAAAGGTCCTGACGGACGCCTTTATGCTATCAACCCTGAAAACGGTTTCTTCGGTGTAGCACCTGGTACTAACGAAAAGTCTAACCCTAACGCTCTTGCTTCAACAAAGAAGGGTACAATCTTTACAAATGTAGCTCTTAACCTTGATAACAACACTGTATGGTGGGAAGGTCTTGATAAGAACCCACCTGCAAACGCAATTGACTGGAAGGGTAACCCTTGGAACGGTCAGACAAGCGAAGAAAAGGGCGCACATCCAAACTCAAGATTTACAGCTCCTGCTGTTAACTGCCCTTGCATTTCATCTGAATTTGAAAATCCAAACGGTGTTCCTATTTCAGCATTCGTATTCGGCGGTCGTCGTGCAAAGCTTACTCCGCTTGTATATCAGTCAAAGAGCTGGAATCACGGTGTATTCGTAGGTTCAATTATGGGTTCTGAAACAACTGCTGCTGCAACAGGTCAAGTTGGCGTTGTTCGTCGTGACCCAATGGCTATGCTTCCATTCTGCGGCTATAATATGGGCGATTATTGGAAGCACTGGATTGAAATCGGTGAATCTCTTGATGAAGATAAAGCACCTAAGATTTTCAATGTTAACTGGTTCCGTAAAGATGACGAAGGCAACTTCTTATGGCCTGGTTTTGGTGATAACCTCAGAGTTCTTGATTGGATTATTGACCGTTGCGAAGGCAAGGTTGACGCTCAGGAAACAGCTATCGGTTATCTTCCATATGCTAAGGATATTAACCTTGAAGGCCTTGATATGACAGAAGCAGACCTTGAAAAGATTCTTGATGTTGATAAGGATGCTTGGAAAGAAGAACTTAAGGGTGTTGACGAACTTTATGCTAAGTTCGGCGATAAGCTTCCTAAAGAGCTTTCAGATGTTCTCAATGAAGTGAAATCAAATCTTGATAAATAATTATCTCTTTTGAAATAATATGAAGCACGGTGTAGATTTATCTGCACCGTGCTTTTTTGATGTTTACATATAGGTTGGAATTTTATATAATATATTTGAAATACTTTGCGAAAAATCAATTATTAAGGTGTGAGGTTTTATGATAACAGATAAAAATTCCGGCAAAAGGGATATAGGAATAAAAATAATTTCCGTCCTTATTTGCCTTATCGTTGTATCGTTTCCATTAAGCAAGGCAGCAGATAAAATATGCTACCCATATGTAAAAGCAAAAGCTGTTGCATATTTGTGTAAAAAATACGATGCGAAAATTACAGATTTTAAACTTATTGATTCAAGGCATGCCGGAACATATTGGGATTCATCAAGAGATGAGCTTTTTCAGTTTTTGGCATGGAAAGATTTTGCTTTTGAATTTGAGTACAATGGCAGAAAGTTTTTTGTGAATCGTAATGACGGCAAATTTTATGACGATTATCAGCTTGAAGATATTGAAAATTGGTGTACCGAATGGTTGCAAAAAAATATTGATGAAAATATTGTTGGAATTGAATTGATAATTGATAATTACTTCAATTATATTGCTAATTGTGATAAAAGCAATAATTATGTACTGACTAAAAGTGATACGAAAGAATTTTTAGATAATTACTCTTACGGCAAATATAATTATTATCAAACAATATTTTATTATAACAATTATGATCATTCTAATGAATTAGAATACACAAAACAATTAAAAGCAAAAATTAAAGACAAAATAAAAATATCTGATTATATACATATTTCTAATTCTCCATATCCAAAATTGTTTAAGAATACAAACAAAGCAATTGAAGGATGGGGTACACATTATTATTCTATTAAAAATTATAATTGAGGAAATATATAATGAAAACAAAAATTTATACTCGTTTAATTTCAATAATTATGACAATGAGTGTTGTCATATCTTCAATTTGTTGCTTTCCATACAAATCATTTTCTGCAACATTATACAATGTATCAACTTCTTACTCCGGAAATTACGATTCGGAGTCGCCAATGCAATTTGATGTATATAGTTTGAACAGAAATACATCAACTTTTACAGGACATATAACAATTGATGCTACATCTCTTTCAATAAATATTGATAAAGATGTATCAGGTACAGTTACATTTTATCAAAATTATTATGTTTGCAATTTCAGTTTTAAATATAAATGGCTCGTAATAAGTTTTGATACAACTTTTTCAATAACTGTTTATCCGCGCGAAGGAAAAGCTGTCGGTTATGGTGGTGGAGGTATGCTTGTTCCATCTGCCGATGATTTTGTACTTACAGGAAGCATTGATAATAGTTATAATAAATATTTATCATATAATAGTGATGATATGAAATTATGTATGATGCTATCAAAAGAAATTTATGGTACTGAAAAAGAAGCTTTCCCAAATATGAAATTCTTAAGCCTTATAGACAAAAACTTTTTAAATGGAATTGATAAAGTTCAACTATTTAATACAAAAGACCATAATCCTGATAATGTATCATTTGCATTGCTTCAGAGAAATATTGACAAAGAATCTACAGATTTATTTGTGGTTATTCGGGGAACATTGTGGAATGAATGGCAAGGAAATGTTCAAATAACCGGTAAAAATTATGATTCAAGTTCTACTGTACATAATAATTTTAACAAAGCCAAAGAGTCAATAAAAGATGCAATTTGTGAATATTATAATACTTACTGTAAGAATTATAAAAAAGTAAATTTAATAATTACCGGTCACAGCAGAGGAGCTGCAGTTGCAAATTTATACGCAAAAGAAGCAACAGATACAACAGAAAGTAACGAAAAAAACATTACTGAAACATTAAGAATTCCTAAATTTGACACCGTAACAGCATATACTTTTGCCTGTCCCAATAATGTGAGAATAACAAAAAACAATACAATTGACAAAATCGAGTCTTATAGTAATATTTATAATTATTGGTTTACTACTGATATTGTTCCGTCTGTTCCATTGACAACACCAACAGATGGCTGGAATTATTGGAAATACGGAACTTGTTTTACTATGGATATAACATCATTAGATGACTGGAGTTTTAATAAAGAAATTGCTAATTTTTCGCTTTATCTTTCAGGACCTTTAAACAAAAATATAAAAACTGAATTAAATAATGCATTTTCACAATGGAATTCAATAGAGGAATATTATAATAAACAATTTAAAACTATTTCAGGATATTCACCAAAACAAATTTTATTTGAAAATATAAGCCTTTATGATTTCTTATATAATGCAACATATTTTATGACAAATTCTTATTCAAAACTTTATGGAGTAAAAGCAATAAAAGATATTATAGAGGTACCTCGCTTAAAACCGTTATTATGTTTTGCTATATCAAATATAGGGTCAATATCTACATCGCATCATTATGATACATATAACAAATTTATCAATGGTGACAATAATTCAAATGCATTTGGTGACAGTGAGTTTAAACTTTTTACATATTCGCAGGCGATAAATACATTAAATAATTCTAAAGAAAATTCTGATTTTGCTGTTCAAAATGATAATGCAGTAGCGCCAAATTTAAATGAAGTCCTAAAACTAAAAGAAATCGCAAATCAAAATAATAACAATGAAATACTTGATTGGAATTTAAACAATCCATCTGAATGGTCGGGTATAACTTGGAATAGTACGGGACATGTTGTCGGTATTGATTTTTCATATAAATGGTTAGAGGGCGTTGCTGATTTTTCTGATTTTTCTGAACTCGAAAATCTTGATTTATATGCTAACACTTTTACTAAAATTGACTTATCAGGATGTATAGAACTAAACTCGCTTAACTGTAGTTATAATGATTTATCAAAAAATGGACTTGTGCTGACTGATTGCAATAATTTAAAAACATTATACTGTGATGGATGTGATCTGAGTTTACTCGATTTGTCGGCATTGACTGAATTAAAAAGCTTATCCGGCTCATTTAATAATTTAATTTCTTTAAATCTCGAAAATAACACCAAATTGACTTATGTTAATTGTATTTATAATTATTTAGATGTTCATACAGGAAGTACACTATATAATTATCTATTTGATTATAAAAATAATAATATGGCATATGTTAATTATTTCCAGCAAAAATTACCGAGTAATGCAGTAACAGATGCTTCAGAAATACAAGCACTTGAAAATTTTGCAAAATACGGCACCAATAATAAAGCCCTCGATTGGCTCGATGATAATGAAAAATTATCACTTGAAAAAATTCAAAATAATGTGATGTTTTATTTTGACGGAGAAAAATACAGAGCTGTTATGATTAACATGAATGGACTTGGGGTAAGCGGGACACTTGAACTGTCAGATTTTGACGAATTAAGAATAATAAATTGTGAAGACACTGCTATTTCTAAATTGAATTTGAATAATTGCAATAAACTTCAAGAATTATATTGTTCAAATTCGCAAATTGAAAATTTGACACTCCCAAATAATATTACATCAAGTGATTCTAATTTATTCGTTCTCGAATGTGAAAACAATCACATTGATATAAATATATTTTCTGAGAAAATAATATCAAATATAAAAAAGAAAAGTAATTATTCATTAAAATATCGTCATCAAATTATAAACAAAGAAATATCTGTTTTTAATGAAAACGACTATCAGATTCTTTGCGATTTTGCAAATCAAAAAAATAATATGAGCATTCTTAATTGGAACTTAAAAAAACCGGGTGAATGGGCAGAAACAGATTGGATTTATGACTCAGTATCAGAAAAATACAGACTTTACGATTGTAATTTTAATTGCCTAAAGCTTGATGGTAATATTGATTTGTCGGGTTGTACAAAAATTGATAATATTGACTTTGCAAGTAACAATATTAGAACCGTTACTCTTCCGGTAAGAAATATCAATGAAGGCGAATTCTATAATTGTTCAAAATTGGAAGCAGTTATTTTACAAGGCGGTACAACCATTTCGAGTGGTGCATTTATGAACTGTCCCGCACTTCAGGCAATATATATACCTGACAGCATTGCAGATATTTTTGATGATGCATTTGCAAATTCGTCCAAAGTTACAATTTGCGCAAACACGGGCAGCTTTGCCGAAGCGTTTGCCAACAAAAAAGGCATCAATTTCAAATCTGGTAGTTTCTTGTGCGGTAATATTGTTGCAATGGAAAGTCCAAATAATATATATGGGCATTATTATCCTGTTGAAGAAGTCAATATTTCAAATGAAGCCGGCAATATATCGAAAAGTGATAAATATGGATATTTTGTAGTATATTCGCTTAAAAACGGCAATTATGATTTCGCACTTGATTACAAATACGGATATAATTTGCACCTTAAAGTTAAAATTTGTGATTCATCAGTAGTCATTTCTACACCTATCACTATGATATGTTGTGATTTTAACAAGGACGGTTATATTAACGCTAAAGATTTTGCTGTGTTAAAAAAACATATTAACGGTTATGAGTCAACAATAGATAATAAATATTTTGATATTAACAAAGACGGTATTGTTGACGATGATGATTGGAAAATTGGAAAAAAATTCTTGCTTTGCAAAAATAATAATGAAATCATTATGAGTTACAGCAATGCAGAATATGATATAATTCCGGCAACGGCTGAAACAGCAGGAAATGAAGAAGAAAAGCCAAACGGAATTGATGTAGTAGACGGCGGACTCGATTGACTTTTATATAATACATTTGAAATACTTTGCAAAAAATCAATTATTAAGGTGCGAGGTTTTATGAAAAAACGAATAAAGGAATTTATTGAATATTATAAAGAATTGGGATTTAGCAAAATCTTTTGGTATTTACTCAGTATTGCGTATTTTATATTTAATATGTGGTTTATGTGGCATAGTATGAGTTATGTTGGTTATATAAAAGAAAATTATATTTATTTTTTTAAAGAGCCTTTGGATTATTTGTATCCTTCTTTATATCCGATTGTGATAGCGATAACCATTTTGCTTGAATTCTTATTTAAAAAAGTAAACAAGTTAAGTATTATTTTTAATTATATACTTATTACAGGTTTATTTGGATTTGATTTCTTTTATATGGTTAATGATTTATCGAAAGGATAAGAAATGCTATTTATGAAACATACAAAAAATATTTGTTTTTTCTTTGAGCAAGTAAAAGTTTTTGTATAAATATTGAAATGTCAAATATAATTTGATATACTATGTATGTTAATTATTTAACATACAAATCTATTATAATAATCGGAGATAAAAAATGGCAAATTCACCTAAAATTATAGCAGTTGCAGGCAAAGGCGGAGTAGGTAAAACTTCAATCAGTGCAACTATTGTTAAAATCCTTGTGGAAAAATTTCCTGATAAAAAAATTCTTGCAATTGATGCAGACCCGGCAGTCGGCCTTTCAACAGCGCTCGGCATTGATGTTAAAACTACTATTGATGATATTCGTAAGGAAATTGTTGAAACTGTTGAAGACGGGCAAACAAAAACCGCTATTGAACTTTTGGGTGATGCAAGATATAAAATTTTTGACGCAATTGTTGAAACAGACGGTTTTGCATTTATCGCAGTCGGCAGGCCTGAAAGTGCAGGTTGCTACTGTAAAATCAATACATATCTTAAGGAAGTAATCAATCTTATCAGCGGTGATTTTGATTATGTTGTAATTGACGGCGAAGCCGGAATTGAACAAATTAACCGCAGAGTTATGGAAAAGGTTACACACCTTCTTCTTGTATCTGATGCAAGTAAAAAAGGTACGCAGGTTATTAACACTATTAAAGATGTTGCCGATAAGCTTGTGATGTATGATGAAATCGGCGCAATCCTTAACCGTATTCCTGATGAAAGTGTAATTAAACTTATTGATACAAACGGTATTGAAGTGTTGTCATACATTCCCGTTGATTCAAATCTTGCGGTGTATGATATTGAGGGTAAAAATATCACAAAGCTTCCTGATGATTCAAATATAGTAAAAGGCACTGCCGAAGCACTTGAAAAAATCGGCATTTTATAATTGTTATGAACTTTTTTGATGAACTTATAGCAAAATGTGAAGATGCTTTTTCTCAGCATAATAAAAATTCATATCATTTTAGCCCCGCAAAGCAGTGGGAGGATACCGGTATAAGCCACATAGTTTTGCAAAGGGATACAGCCTTTGAGCTTAACGGAATAGGTTTTAACCTTGTAACTTCAAAGCCGATAGAAAACAGTGAAACGGCAGTTATCGGCAATGAATTAAAAGAAATTAAAAACAATAGGAAATTTTGCCGAGTGTCAATAATTCAAATTGATGATGTTGATGACGAGCAAAAGGCATATAATCTTATTCGTAAAATTGAATATGTTAAATATCACTATTTTCCGCTTGGGTATATGATACGCACTTCATCCGAAGAGCAAAAAGAAATAGTAAGAGTTTCTAAAAGTGCAATAAAAAAGGGAATATCGTTTGAAAAAATAGGCAATCTTTTGAATTCAAAATTCCTTGAAAATAAAAGCGTAAAAAATGTGAAAACCGTGTTTGTAACAGCTGAAGATTTTGATTATTCACTCTTAACTTCGGTTGCGGAAAAAAACAGCGAAATCACAAAAACACTTAATCATATTATGCAGGGTATAAATTTTGATTGCTCTGCGTGCAATTTGAAACCTATATGTGATGAGGTGGAGGGTATGCGTGAACTTCATTTCAAAAACAGCGGTATGATGTAGAAAAAACAGCTTGGACATTAAGTCCAAGCTGTTTTTTGGCGCTTTTCGTTTTTTGCAAACGGGCAGTACCTATGTACAGCTCCGTTTACAAGAAAACGAAATTCATCTCACTTTCTCGAAGTCTGTTGGCATGCATAAATTTATATTTATTTCCAAACCTCTTCTGCAATTTCTTTAACAAGCTCAAGCTTTGCCCATTGCTCGTCTTCAGTAAGCTTGTTACCGATTTCGCATGATGCGAAGCCGCATTGCGGACTTAAGCAAAGTCTTTCAATAGGGATGTACTTTGCAGCTTCGTTTATTCTTGCAATAACAGCTTCTTTGCTTTCAAGTTTTGGTGATTTTGTGGTGATAAGCCCCAAAACTACCTGCTTGTCACTTGAAACTTTTGCAAGCGGAGCAAAATCGCCGCTGCGTTCATCATCATATTCAAGAAACAGTGCATCAACATTTTCCTGTGCAAATACATAATCCGCAACCGGTGCATAACCGCCGCTTGAAAAGAAAGTGGAATGGTAGTTTCCGCGGCAAATGTGTGATGTGATTACCATATCGTCTGCCTTACCTTCAAGCGCAAGGTTGTTAACGGTCAATAATTGCTCTTTAAATTCATCTGCACTTAATCCGAATACATCGGCATTTGCATTTTCGCCGATTACAGAACCCCAGGAGCAGTCATCAAGCTGCAAATTGCGGCATCCGGCATCATAAAATTGCTTTATTACATCTTTATATGCTGCTGCAATGTCAGCTATCAACTCTTCATTTGTAGGATAATATTTGCGTGTGCTTTCAATATTTGCAGGTACAATAAATTGCAAGTATGTTTGTGCAGGTGCAGGAATTGTGTATTTTGCAACCGTATTTTCATCTTCAAATTGCTTTAAAAATTTAAAATATTCTACAAAAGGATGTGGCTTTGCTTTGATTTTTCCTACCAAATATGTATCATCAAGCACTGCAAGTTCGGCGTTAAAAGGAACTCCGTTTCCGGTATCCTTATGTTCAACTCCGCCAAATCCCCACATAAAATCAAGGTGCCAAAATGTTCTTCTGAATTCACCGTCGGTAATTGCGTGGTAGCCAAGTTCCTTTTGCTTTGCTACAAGCTTGGTGATTTCATTATTTACGATTTTATCGTATTCTTCTTGTGAAATTTCGTTGTTTTTGTATTTGCTCTTTGCGTCTTTTAATGCCTGTGGCCTTAAAAAACTGCCTACAAAATCATATTTAAACGGTGTTTTTAATGTACTCATTTGAGTTGCCTCCTTGTTATTTGCTGAGTACAGTTTAACACATCATTTATGTTTTGTATAATACATATAACATACGGCTTGCCATAGTTTTAATCTATGGCTACGCATTTCTTTATCGCTTCAATATATGCAAGCGCATATCTTGAAAGCATAATGTTTTTCTTTTTAATAAGCCCGATACGCATATTTGCATCTATGTTTAAAGGCTTTGCAATAATATCTTCACCGTTCAGCTCTTTATCAATAACACCGGAGCTTACGGTAAATCCGTTTAGCCCTATTGCAAGGTTAAACAGAGTTGCACGGTCACGCACCTGTATGTTTTTCGGCATATCAAGCACACTTAAAAACTCCTCGCTGAAATAGAACGAATTGCGCTCGCCTTGCTCATACACTAAATACGGATATGGCTTGAGTTCATCAAGTTCAACCGCATCTTTGCTTGCAAGCGGGTGGTTTTTGCTGATGAATATATGCGGCGAAGCTTCAAAGATTTCCTCAAATACTAAATCGTTTTTCTTAAACAGTTTGGTAAGCACTTCTTCATTTTGGCTTGATAAAAACAATACGCCGATTTCACTGTTGTTGTTTGCCACATCATCAATGATTTCGCCTGTTTGAGTTTCACGCAAAATGAAATTATATTCGTCTGCATCATATTTGTTTACAACATCTACAAATGCATTTACAGCAAAGGAATAATGCTGGCACGATACGCAAAGCTTGGGCTTTCTGCTTGTGTCTTTGCAAAATCTGTCTTTCATAATATCAGCCTGCTCAAGTAAATTGCGTGCATATGAAAGTAATTCTTCACCCTCACGGGTAATTTTAATTCCCTTGTTTGTGCGTGCAAATGCGGTAACGCCCATTTCTTTTTCAAAATTGTGTATCGCCGCACTCAAGCTTGGCTGGGATATAAACAGTTTTTCTGCCGCCGATGTTATATTTTTACACTCGGCAACGGTTACAAAATATTTAAGCTGCTGTAAAGTCATATTATTTCATAGCCTTTCATTATGCTTTATGAAATAATTATATATTTCTTTACTTTATATTTCAAGTGTAAAAGATTTATATGATTGAAACGATAATAACTATAAGCGTTCTAATTAAATGTTTTTTGATTATACACATAAAGTCAACGGTTATAGATTGAAAAAATTGATTGAATCTAGGCAATATTCACGATATAATTATAAAGATGATAATTATGTCAATATGAGGTAAGATTTATGTATAATAATATCAGCGATTGGGACAGAATGGTTGCCGGTAAGCTTTATAATTCTGCAAGTAAAGATATTTTTAAGCAGCACGCATTAGGGCTTACAAGGTGTGACCGTTTCAACAAAATTGCTTTGTGGAGATTTAAAACTAAACAGCGTGCGCTTGAAAAACTTATTCCGTCTGCAAAGGGTAAAGAGTTTGCAGTTTTTGCACCGTTTTACTGCGAATACGGTGTTAACATAAATGTCGGTAAAGGTTGCTTTGTAAATTATAACTGCACTTTCCTTGATGTCGCACCGATTACTTTGGGCAACAATGTTTGGCTTGGTGCAAATGTGACGCTTGCAACACCTAATCATCCTTTTATTGCCGAGGAGCGTTTGCCTGCCGATTATCCCGACGGTAAGCACGACCTTGAATACGCTTCACCGATAGTAATTGAGGATAACTGCTGGATATGTTCAAGCGCCACGATTTGCGGCGGCGTAACCATAGGTGAAAACAGCATTGTGGCCGCCGGCGCGGTAGTAAACAGAGATGTTCCGCCAAACAGCATTGTGGCAGGCGTGCCGGCAAAAGTTATCCGCCAAATTGATGAAGATGACAGAATAAATGTGTGGGAAACATATGAGAAAAACGAAGTTCCGCTTTCGGTAAGGAAAATAAAATCAAAATCAAAATCACAAGGACCTGTTTGAGAAATCACTGAATTTTTATTCCGGATTATTTATTTTAACGACAATAATTTGCCGTGAAGCGGTGCGTCAGATTTTATTAAGGACCATTTCAGGGCTCGATTTTCTACAACCCGAAACAACAAAAAAGCCATCAGGTATAAATACCTAATGACTTTTTTGGTACGCTGTCGGTCCCGTCACTCAGTATCGAAAGGTCCACCGGACCTTTCTCCCAAATTTTTTCGCTTTGCTCAAAATTTGGACACTCGTGTTCGAGTCCCTACAACCCAAAACAATAAAAAAGTCATCAGGTATAAATACCTAATGGCTTTTTTGGTACGCTGTCGGTCCCGTCACTCAGTATCGAAAGGTCCACCGGACCTTTCTCCCAAATTTTTTCGCTTTGCTCAAAATTTGGACACTCGTGTTCGAGTCCCTACAACCCAAAACAATAAAAAAGTCATCAGGTATAAATACCTAATGACTTTTTTGGTACGCTGGAAGGGACTCGAACCCCCGACCTACTGGTTCGTAGCAGCTAAGATATGACTTAAATACAGCGAATATGGCTATTTTAAGCCGTTTCTACTATACAAAATTTGCCCACAATTTCATATAAGTTTCTATAATTAACTTGTTTATATTTTGCAAGTGGTCAAAATTGTGGTCAAATAATTTTTTCATTTAAGTAAACTTTATTTGACTAAATTTGTTAAATAATGTAAAATAAACATATATCATATATTATAATAGTGGTGATAGTATGAATAAGAAATATCAAGTTTTTGTTAGTTCAACATATGAAGATCTTGTTGAAGAACGCAAATTAATATCTAACGCATTGTTAGAGAGTAATTGTATTCCTGCAGGTATGGAGTTATTTCCTGCCGCAAATAAGAAGTCGTGGGAAATAATAAAAAATGTTATTAATGATTCTGATTACTATTTATTAATAATAGCAGGAAAATATGGTTCATTAGGAAAAGATGATTCTGGAAATAAATGTGGATTTACAGAAATGGAATATGATTATGCTAAAAAAATAGGAAAACCAATCATTGCATTTATTCACAAAGATATTGATAATATTGTTTCAAAAAAAGTTGAACCGACAAAGGCCGGTAAAAAAAGATTAGAAAGATTTTCAAAAAAAGTAAAACTTGATGCAAATGTAAAATTTTGGTCTAATTCAGGCGAATTAATTTCAAGTATAAAATCATCTTTAAATGAGCTAATAAAAACTACACCTACTAATGGATGGATAAAAGGAAATGAGATATTTGAAATATCACCGAAAGATAATCCATTGTTATTTGGTTTAAAAAAGTTATATACCAATGTGGAAGATATTGATTATAACAAATTAATTGATGGGGTCAAACATCATATCGATATTGTTCATATTCATGGAATGACTTGGACAAACTCCAATAGAAATATTTTAAAGAATAAATTAAAAGATAGTAATATTCAAATTAGAGTTGTTTTATTAGATTGTAGAAATATATTTTTTAAACCATATGCTGATTTCATTGGTCAAGAAGGGAAATATTTGAATAATAAAACTGCAGAAGTTATAGATATTTGGAAAGCAATGTATAATGAAGCAACATCTAATGGAAAAAAAGACGGAGCTGAATTAACTATTTATTTTCATGTTGGATTTCCATCTAAATCATTATACAGATTTGACAATCAAATAATCTCTAATCCAGCAGTTATGACTAAAAACAAGTCACCAATGATGCCGACATTACATTGTGAAAAAAATGAAAACCCTAATTGCCTTTTTAATGTGTACTATGATGAAATAAATTGGTTAATAGAGAATAGTATTGATTCTATAAATATATCGAAAAAATAAAGTGCTTATTTTGTCATTTAATTTTATAAGGCTAAACAATAATTTTGTACTTAGGATAACTGTTGATTTCTATCTTTTAATCACTACTACTTTAATAAAACATCAAGTATTTGCATTATCATCATAGTTATCTGCTGAACAGAAATATGTTAACAATATGAAAAAACAATAATTATAATATCTTAGGGATTACTGATTTAAAAATACCAAACTTGATTTATATAATTTATCATATTAAAATCCGCAAAACAACCCCAAATGAGTTGTTTTGCGGATTTTTTATAAATTTTTCCTTATAGGAAATGATTCTTATTTATATTCTTTTAATACATCATTAATAATACTATTGTTTCTAGCGTAAATTTTATAAATAATGAATATGAAAACTTTTAAGCCAAAAAAAGCGTATAAAAAATATGCTATTTTTGCCGTGAAAAATTGATTGGTTTTATAAAATTGTACTATTATACAGAGCATAACAATCACAGAAAAAATAGATATGGCAAGGTCCAATGTATCTTCAATAGTATACAAAATTGAAAATACAATCTTATATTTTGTATCGCTCATATTCTTTGAAAAATATAAAAGAACTGTTCTAGATACATATACAAGAAAATATACAAATATCATAAAGAACGTTATTACTATTATTGGCTCATCTTTTGTTAATTTATGTTTAACATCAATATTATTTAACAAAGGAATATTGAACTTTAGTGGTAAAACATGGAGTGAAAATACCACAAACATTATTATACCACTTATTATGTAGAATATATTTGATAAAAACGGTCTATCCTTTTTTTCCACTATACTGATGATCTCACTAATCATATTAATCCTCCTTTCTTAGTTAGTATAATTATAAATAAAAAAAGTTATTATTCTCCGAGAAGGAAAATAATAACTTAACTTAATTATAACTTGTTTTTATTATATCATAATAAAAAATTCTGTCAACCACAAAAATTGGTTTCGAAAAGGATAATAGTAATATTATTGACAATATTGTTTTTATTTTTTATTATATAGTTGTAGACTATATTAGTATTGGAGTTATATTTATGAATATCGATTTTGCCAAAATACTACAGAATTCTCAAAGCAGTGATTTAGAGCCAAGGGATATCTTTATGTCTTTGCCTGGAAAAGACAAAAAATATGAGTATCCAAGAGATGTACAGAGTGATGTATGGAAAAAATGGTTTGAATGTAGGAAAAATAAAAATAACATTATAAAAATGAATACTGGAAGCGGAAAAACAACGGTCGGCTTGCTCATTTTAAAAAGTTGCCTAAATGAAGGAGTGGGACCTGCTGTTTATGTTGTTCCAGATGCATATTTAGTTGAACAAGTTTGCAAGGAAGCTCAGACTTTGGGAATCAAGACTTCAACAGATGAAAAGGATTTAAGTTTTATTAGGGGACAATCAATTCTTATAATTAATATTCATAAATTAATCAATGGTAAGTCTGTGTTTGGAATGAGAGGAGTTAATAATGTTGAAATTGGCAGTATCATTATTGATGATGCTCATGCTTGCTTAACTACAATAAAAGACCAATACACATTGCAAATACCAAGAGAGACTGAAATGTATTCGAAAATATTACAATTATTTTCTGAATCATTGAAAAATCAATGCGCAAATAAGTTTACAGAATTATGCAGGACTGATTCTAGAGACTTATTTATGCTAGTTCCGTATTGGGAATGGCAGGAACACCAAAATGAAGTTTATGAAATAATAAGAGATAATCTTATTGACGGTGAGACTTTATCGTTCCGTTTGCCTTTATTAGAAGAGCATTTTCAGTTTTGTGATTGCATTGTAACAAATGCAAAAATTGAGATTAGTATTAAAAGCATTCCGATCTCAAAAATTTCTTCGTTTGAACATGCAACAAGAAGAATATTTATGACAGCAACATTGGCAGATGATAGCGTTTTATCTTCTGAATTAGGACTTTATCCAGAAGATATTCCAAACATCATTTCTCCGGACAAAGCTAATGATATAGGTGATCGCCTTATAATTATGCCACAAGTTATGAATAGAAGTATTACAGACGATGAAATTAAGCAGCAATTATTGAATTTTTCAAATAGTTGTAATGTGGTAATTATTGTGCCTTCAAGAAAGAAAGCAGAGTATTGGTCGGATGTTTCAAGTTTAGAGTTAACTATTGAAAACTTAAAAGACGGCGTTGAAAGATTAAAAAGTGGTCATGTTGGTATAGCGGTATTAATAAATAAATACGATGGTGTTGACTTACCTGATGAAGCTTGTAGTATATTAGTAATTGATGGACTTCCACCAATGAATAACATATATGATCAGTTTGAAAAGAATGCTAACCCTAAAAGTTCGAG
>OGZE01000403.1_pt1 | contig 33262 bp, 24 predicted proteins | sample 1576731 | NCBI WGS metagenome assembly OGZE01 (sample SAMEA3541503, study PRJEB24748) | human gut metagenome | biome: human gut; feature: human-associated habitat; material: faeces | place: China | collected 2012 | reverse complement strand
AGGTTGTACACGGTATTCCCAATGATATCCCTTTGAAGCCGCCCGTCGCAGCCTGCGCCACGGCCTCGGCAATGCCCTCGGCGCCCTCGGCCCAAAGTTGCGCCGGCGTGGTGCCAAAAGCCATGGCAAAAGCCAGGAACGCCACCAGACCGCGCTTGGCTACGCCGCGGGCAATCGCTCCATGACGACGCCACGAGGCGCGTTGGCACTCATCCTCAAACATATCCATTTGTCTCCTATTGTCTGAACTTGGGACATTGCCCAGCGGCTGCCCCACGTCATCGCGCATGTTGCGCTCGAGTTCCCCCATCGGGGTCCCCCTTCCCTCCAGAGCCCAACGCGTACCGGCGGCATGCGCCGCGGTCGCGCACAAGATGGGAGGCGATCCGACTTAACCTTACCGACCCGGGCGCGCCGTCCGATCTGCGACGCGAACATCCCGGGCCAAGAGGAATTACGGTTACTGGTACAGCCGAGGACTTGCACCCCGATTCTCCCAAACGCGCAGGAAAACCGCGCATTCGTGCGTCTCCGCACCACCATCTAGGCCATCGATTATTACTGTCAGTATGGTAGCACGCAAAAGGGCCCCGCACGCAGGCGAAGCCCAAGGTAAAAGCTATGGTTTGCGATAGGAAGGGCTGTCGGCGGACCTTGCAAGAATAGCCCGTTTCAAAACTATGCCGGATTACGGGGATGATTCAGCACCTCGCAACCATATCTGCCATTTTCGAAAACCAACGACTCATCTACCTGCGGTTTTAAAAGCGCGAATTTCGGCATGGTCGAGGTTCGGCACTCCAGCCCCGTAAACCGGCATAGTTTTGTTCGGACCAGCCCACGCCGGCGCGACGCAAGGCAAAATAACCCGTTTCCCCGACCCCGGGAAATCGTTAATGCTTGCCGCCGTGACTGTTGCGCCAGATCTCGCGGCCCAGCATCAGCGCCAGCACCAGCGCGCTCACGTAGCCCATAAAGCCAATGACCGGGATACCAAACACGACCGGCTCGATGCGCGCGTAGTACACCACCGACGAACCGATAAACAGGCCGGCGATTACAATTGCCATCGACATGCGATCGATAATTCCGCCCAGCTGTCGCAGCGCCTTATCGCTGCTCATAATCTGCGTGTTCACCTTAAGCTGGCCACGCGTGAGCATGCGCGACGCCAAGCCCAGATACTCGGCCGCCTCGAGCGAGCCTTTTGCCGCGCGATAGCTGCTCGCGGCAAGATCGCGCCCCATATCGCGCATGCGCGCATAGGTGCTCTTCTCGTTTTTGATGTGCGTCTGGATAATCTGGATCATGTTGACGTTGGGCATGTACTCGGTCAGCAGACCCTCGAGTGTCACCATGCCGCGGGCAAACATCGTCACCACACTCGGCAGCTCAACGTCGTTTTTGCGCGCCAGGTTTAGCAGCGAGGTCAAAAACTCGCCGATATCCAGGTCCTTAAGGTCGAGGCCCGCAAAGTCGGCAACGATAAAGTCCAAATCGGACAGAAAGGCCGAATGGTCGAGCTCGGCCGAGTCGCCGCGCGTCACGGCAAAGCGCATAAGCGAATCCTTGAGCTTGGGCACGTCGCCCTCGGCCACGGCGAAAATCATGTCCTTAACGATACCGCGGTCGTGGCTCGACATGCGCCCAACCATGCCCAGGTCAATAAAGTAGACGATGCCGTCCTTGAGAATGATGTTTCCCGCATGCGGGTCGGCATGGAAAAAGCCGTCGTCGAGCACCTGCGTCGAATAGTCCTCGACAATCGCCGAGCCGATCTTTTCCAGGTCATAGCCCTCGGCCACCAGGCGCTCGGGATCGGCAATCGAGATGCCGTCAATGTAGTCCATGACCACGACATGCTCGGTGCAAAGGTCCAGGTAAGATTTGGGGCACGACACGCCGCGCACGCTCTTATGGAACTCATAGAAGTCGTTGAGGTTTTTGGCCTCGGCCAAAAAGTTGGTCTCCTCGCGAAACGAGGTCCACAACTCCTCGACTACGCCGTGCAGGTCAACGAATTGATCGGTGTTGACGAACTTGGAAACGATACGCACCACCGAGCGGATGATATCGATGTCCTGTGCCATAACCTGCTGCGCACCGGGGCGCTGCACCTTGACGGCCACGTCCTCGCCCGTCACCAGACGAGCGCGGTGCACCTGCGCGAGCGATGCGCTACCAAGCGGATTGGGGTCGATCGCATCGAACATCTCCCCCAGGCGCAGGCCATATTCTTCTTCCAGACAACTGAGTACGACCTCGTACGGCACCGGCTCCACGTCGGAGCGCAGACGACGCAGCTCGTCGCAAAAGCGTTGCGGCAGAATCTCGGACCGGTTGGCCAGAATCTGCCCCATCTTGACGAACATGGGGCCGAGTTCCTCGAGCAGGCGGCGCAAACGAACCGGCGTGAGGTTATCCCACACACGGTACTTTTTGACCAGGCGAACAATCTGCCCGATGCGTTCGCGACGACCCGCCGGCGTGAGCTGGTATTCCTCGTCCGGCGCCATCGCGTCGGGCTCCTCTGGCACCATATCGACAGCGCGCGGCTTCTTGCGAGCGCCCGAGACGGCGGCGTCGACCTCATCGACAACCGCCGCCTCGTCACCCAAGGGATCTAGATTGTTGTAATCGGTGGTGGAATCTGCCATCTGCGCTGCTACTCGGCCTCTTCGGTATCCTTCGCATCGTCGGGCTCAACGGACTCGACGGGCACCGAGGTCACGTTGTCCTCGACCGAATCGACGATGTCGCGCACATGGGCCAGGAAGGCCGTACGCTCGGGCGCGGTCATAACGCGGACGCGAGCCAGAATGAGCTCGTCGAGCACGCGTTGGGCCGCGGTCTCGCCCTGCACGCCCAGACGCTCGGTCAGATCGGAGATGGTACCGCCGGCCTGCTCGAACATGTCGGACACGCTGCGGGCGATATCGGGGGTGGCGGTGTCCTTGCGGACCTGCTCGCCTTTGGTGTTAAGGTCGTCGAGGACCTTCTTGCCGCCTTCGACAGCAACGGCGGCAGCGCCAAAGCCCACGTTGATGGCGCCGTTAACAAGCTGATCGAGTTTCATAACCATGGTTGTCTCCAATCACAAACAACTGCATTGGCGTTCTTGTACCCAAGATTGAGTGAAAGCGACAAAGCGTTTTAGCGCTATTCGATCGACGGGAAATCCCTATCTCACGTTGTCGTTCATCGCGAAAGAGTTCTTCATGGCACAGCTCGTGGTGTAGAGCACCTTACCCAGTAGAGCATCGGTCTCTACGCGAACACGCTCGGCAAAGGCCTCATTGGCGCGTGCAAGTTCGGCAGGTACCTCGGCCTCAGGCAGAGCGGCTACGGCAGCATCGACGTCATGGATCTGCTTGTGGCCCATGCCACCGACCTTCTCCTGATAATCCTCGACTGCGCGACCGCACTCATGGAAGCGGACGTCGGCCAGCGCGCCGATCAGGCGGTTGGCCCAGTAGAAGTTTTCGGACGTCACGCGAGCCTGCGTGTCGGCATAGTACTCGGGCATGGTCTCGACGTTGGCGTACAGCGGAACCAGCGCGTTAAACGAGTTGGAGCCAAAGGCCATCCACTGCACGGCGCGGTAGGCCGGCTGCGCATAGGGGCGCAGCTGCAACACGGCGAGCTGGCTGTTGCGGTTGATGCCGATGGGGCGATAAGCGCCACGCGTGGCGGGCGTGCCCTTGCTGCCGTAGCAGTCGTACTCCGTGCCCTGGTAGTGGCTCGAAAGCACGTACTTGATGTCCTCGATGGTCACCTTGCGCTCGGGCACGCGGCTCCAGGGGATGTCGTCGCTCTCGGGCGTGTAGTCGGCCTCGGGGCCGTCCCACACATCGCTGGGGTTGAGGCAGCGCTGCATGTACCAGGCGCGCGGCGTGTTGTAGACATGGTCGCTGTCGCTGTGCGAGCCAAAGGCCTCGCGCGGGTTAAAGATCGCAGCCGGGCCGTCGCCATCGACGCCCAGCGTCAGGTCCAGATGCCACTCGGCCATCCAGGCACGCAGGTCGGCGGAGCATATGTGGTCGGCCTGGGCGCCCTCGGCGTCATCCAGGTCAAAGCTGTCGATACCCAGCTGGTTGGGCATGGTCACATAGGCGTCATCGGGCACGCGCTTGGCGATCCAGTGGTGGCCGCCGATGGTCTCGAGCCACCAGATCTCGTCCACGTCGCTAAAGGCGATGCCGTTGTTCTCGTAGGTGCCATAACGCTCGAGCAGGTCACCCAGAATGCGTACGCCGTCGCGGGCGGATTTGGCATATGGCAGCACCAGGGTCACCATGTCCTCCTCGCCCAGGCCACCGGGCTGTGCCGGAACGTATCCGTCCTCGCCCTCGTTGCCCTTGGCGGGCACGTAGTCCACGAGCGGGTCGGCGCCGCGAACGCGCTCGTTGGTGGTGAGCGTCTCGGTTGCGGACATGCCCACATTGAGCTCGTTGAAGCCGGCCTCGGCCCAGATGCCGTGGCCCGGGACAACATCGGGGACGCTCGTGTAGCGCATGGGGTTATCGGGCAGTTCAACGGTCAGGCGACTCAGGACGCTCATGTAGGCACGCGGCTGCTCGTCGGGATGCACCACGCGCATACGCTTGGGCTCAAACACCCCGTTGGACGAGTCCTCGTTGCGGGCGACAAGCGTCGACCCGTCGTAGCTCGCATTCTTACCAACCAGAATCGTTGTGCACGGCATGCGCATCCTCCTTGAGCGAAGAAATCAAACGATAACAGTGTATCGCTTCGGCGCAAAAAGGGCGAAACCGCGGCCTCGGCAGCCCTTGTGGTCAAAAAATGCCAAATATGAGTACTGTCACCAATTTAGTAACAGCAATTTTGCTACGCATGGGTGTCGGAAGTCTACATCTGTTCAAAAATTAGATGATGTAATTCCTCATAGGTCCAATAAAATAGGCTCTCTATCGATAATAAATATCGTTAGAGAGCCAAATTAGCCTAAAATATATGTGAGTATCTTGGCAACAGTACTCATATTTGGCATTTTTTGTCCACAGGGTATAGAACTAACCCCTCAAACAGCCAAAAACGCCTATTTCGATGCGCGCTCGGCCGCCTCGATCACGTGTTTGGCGAGGATCGCCGTCGTCACAGCGCCCACGCCGCCCGGCACGGGCGTGATGGCGTTAACGACCGGCTCCGCAGCATCAGAATCGACGTCACCCACCAGCTTGCCAGCGGCCTCGTCCCAATTAATGCCAACATCGATGATCGTCTGGTCCTCGCGAACGGCATCCACGCCAATCGTACGCGCGCGTCCAACGGCGGCAACCACAATGTCGGCAGCACGGCACTCGGCAGCAAGGTCGCGCGTATGCGTATGGCACGTCGTCACAGTCGCATTGCGCGCCGTAAGCATAGCGGCTACGGGACGCCCGATCACCAGCGAGCGCCCGACCACAGCAACCTTAGCTCCATCCAGCTCAACGCCGTAATGATCCAGCAAAGCAAGCACGGCTTCGGCTGTGCAGGGGGCAAAACCCTCGCCGCGCCCCGAAAGCGTGGTGAGCAGCGAAGCCGGCGTCATGGAGTCAACGTCCTTGGCAGGATCGAGCGCTGCGGCAACCGCATCCTCATCAAGGCCGGCGGGCAGCGGGCGGAACATCAGGCAGCCATGAACAGCGGGGTCGGCATTGATGTCCTCGATGGCCGCCAACAGCTCGTCCTGCGAAACATCGGCGGGAAGCAAAACGCGGCGAGCCTCAATGCCAACCTTTTCGCAGCGCTTGAGCGCACCGCGCTCGTAGGATAGGTCGTCCTCGCGTTCACCCACGCGCACGATAGCCAGCGTCGGCACAACGCCGCGCTCGCGCAAAGCCACGCAGCGAGCAGCAAGTTCCTCAGTCAAAACGCGAGCAACGGGGGCACCCTTCAGCAGTTCAGCCATGGCTATCCCCTCTTCCTTGCGGCGTCGGCGGCGCGGCGCGCCAGCGCATCGGCGCGCGGCAACCACATGTCGAGCAACTCATCACACGCCGTCTCGAGCTCCTCAGCACGAGCGCGATCCTTCATAGACGTGGTGTTCGCAAAGAGCGTCAAGCTCGCGCCCTGCATAGCGGAACGGCAGAACACGGCGCCGCACGCCACATCGGACAGCAGCTGACGCGAACCCTTGTCGGCCATGTCCTCGAGCAGCGCCAGTGCACGCCCGCAGGCATCCATAATGCGATACGGCGGCATGGCGGCCACATGCAGCGCATCCTGAATCGCGGTCGCTCGAGCCGGATCGCCACGCGGAATACCGTACGCCGCGGACACCTGCCCATAGGCACGAACGTCCTCGGCAACCAACTCGACAAGCTCCTGGGCCAGCTCATCAGCCTGGGCAAACGCGCGCGTCAGGTCATCCGCGCGATCGGCAAGCGCGGGGTTGGTCGCGCCGTAGCGCGCGACCATCCCGCACAGCGAGGCGCCCAGCGCACCCACAAAGGCGCTCGCGCTGCCACCGCCGGGAACCGGCTCGCGTGCGGCAAGTGCCTCGGCAAACTCTCGACAGGTTTTATCCATCATCTCTTGGCTCATACGCACGCACCTTCAAGTCATATACATCGGTCAGGCGGCAACCGCCGACCAACCGCATCGAACACGTAATGGTGCTAAGTCTAGCCCATAAGCACATGGGCGTCAGCGCACCTGGCCATCGCGGATTTCTATGACGAACGATAGGCCATGCCAACGCAAACATGGGACACATGGCCCACGTTTCGAGACTCCCGGGCAGCGGCAACTGGGGCATACATATAGGTAAGGAGCCCCATGTTGGGGCAACGCTCATCACGGCACCGGACGACGAATGGAGGAATCACCGCACAGCAAACAAAGTCATCATGTGCACGCGCAACCGCCGCCCCAGCGATCCGCGGCACACGATGTCCCTGGCAGACAAGGAGGACGCCACCATGAAGAAAAAGACCCTATCAATCCTTTCCCTTTGCATCGCCCTCTTTGCCGCATTTGCCCTTGTCGGCTGCGGCGGGAACGCATCGGGCGGGGGCAGCAGCGCATCCAAGAGCGAGGGCAAGGAAAAGGCCCCCGTCGCCAAGAAGACCGACTTTATCTGGTTTAAGGTCGAGATGCCCGAGGGCGTCGGCGTAAGCGACTCCGCCGGCAAGAATGCCGACAGGGTCCAGCTCACCTTCCCCGAAGACGAGAACGCCTCGGCCGATCGCTTTATCCCCGTTTGGAAAAAAGCGATGACAGCCGAGGAATCCCACGCCGACCAGGCAGAAAAGAAGGGGGATACGTTCCAGTGGAAGGATGGCGGGTCCGTCGAATATAACGGCAGGACGTGGCTCGTCGGAACGTACGAAGACAACAGCGGTATCTCAACCATCCTTTTTACCGACGTTGAACCAGGAAGCGTCTACGTCCTCATCTCGAACTTCGACCAGCACAAGAAAGAAGCCGAGGCGCTCCTCAACTCCATCGAATTCCCCGATGACATGGCAGAGGCAGTTTCCGAGGCGCGCGAAGTCGAGATTTCGAGCATCGAGCTCAAGTAACGGGACACCCGCACGCGCCTACGCGCACCTGCGCACATGCGCCCCATTAAAGCAACGGGCACCCAACCCCGGGGAGGGCCGACAGGCATCGGCCCTCCCCTCTTTTGGACCCGCGCATATTGCCACTTGTCGGCGCAAATCCGGCCCTCAGAATGGGACACATGGCCCACCCTAGCGAGCCGTCCACGCGTACAGTAAAGGCAGGTAATCCATGGGCGGTTACAGATCGAGGAGGACACGACCATGAAAAAGAAGGCCTTTGCGATTCTCACACTCTGCATCAGTCTCCTTGCCGCGGTTGCCCTGGTGGGTTGCGGCGGAAGCGGCGGCGCTACCGGCAGTGGCGGTGGCGGCGGCGCAGAAAAGCCAGCCGTGGATATGAGGACCGACTTCATTTGGTTTAAGGTCGAGGTGCCCGAGGGCGTCGAGATCACCGACGTTGCCGGCGACACCGCCGACAGGGCCCAGTTTAAGTTCACCGAGAGCGAGCACGCCAGCGATCGCTTCATCCCTGTCTTCGACTCTGACAAGAACGCTGACGAGCTGTTCGACTACGAGGCCAAATGGAAGGCCAACTTTGAGTGGACCGAGAATGATCCCGTCAAGTACAACGGCAAGACTTGGCGCAACGCTTCCTATACACACTCGGGCGGCGTAACGACTGAGTACTTCACCGAAGCAGGCGGCGGCAGCGTTTACGTGAGCATCGACAATGTCGAGGAGCACAAGGACGCCGTCGAGACCATGATGAAGTCTCTGGAGTTTGCCGATGACATTGCCAAGGCCAAGACCGAGGCCATGGACGTCAAGCTCGACGATATCGAGATCAAGCGCTAAGCGACTGGCGAGCGCAACGGGAAACACGGTCGCAGAGCAAACAAGCGACGGTACCCCAGCGCTTCGTACCCAGGGAGGGCCGGTAAACCGACCCTCCTTTTCTTATGCCGATAGCCGGCGAACGCGAGGGTGCCGGGCGGCAAAACCACCCCCAGCGCGGTAGCAGCACAAATAGACAAGCGCCCCAACGCGTCCGCCCGCCGATTTATGGCGCCACGCAGACAATTAAGCCAACACGTTTAGACATCCGGGCAGTATAGTGAACAAAATGAGTGCATAACCGCACCCTGCGAACGGAGGAGTTATGACCGAACACCACGCCATCAGCCGTCGAGCATTCACGTTGGGCCTAGGACTCGCAGCATTGTCGCCATTTGTAAGCCTGCCCGAAACCGCGGGATTGGGCCTTCCCGTGCGCGCGGCATTTGCAGAAGACGCTGCCACAGCGTCGGTCAGCCTCGACAATTTCGTCATTCGCCTTCGCCCCGCGGGCTATTTTCGCACCGCGAGCGTCAACCAAGACGGCAACGTTCGCGGCAACGTCTGCCACCTGTTTAACGACGGCACGTCCAGCAAGCTCATCCTTGAGAACGTAACGACCAAGAATGACGATACAAACTGGTATGCTATCCGCACCTTGCTCAATTTCGAAGAGCATAAAAAGACGGGCTACAGCATTTGGTCGGTCGACGACGACTCGGACAAAGATGGAAAGGTCATCCACGTATGGGGCGGCGAGTATGACAACAAGCCCAGCCGCGCTTTTGCGTTCGAGCGTCATCAAACGGAACCTATATCATCCGAGACCGCACGGTCGAGAAAGAAACCGAGAAAAAAGACATTAAGTACCTGGCAATAGAATCGAACGGCGAAGACCAGGACAACAATAAGATCTGCCATAAGAGTAAGAGCATTCCGTGGGAGCTCGAACTTATCGGTTACGACATGAAAAAGAACGATGCCACGGTTAGCAGCCTCGACTGGATCACGTACAGCAGCTACGTCGATGGGCCATGTTGGATGAAATACGTCGACGACAACAAGTTCCTCGACGAGCTGAGCATCCCGGGTACTCACGATTCGGGCACCTGCAGCGTGGACAACGACACTGAGCCCCAATCCTCGCAAGTAAAATGCCAGCAGGATTACATTCCCACGCAGTTGCTCGAGGGAATCCGCTATTTTGATATCCGACTCGGAAAGGGCGACGACCCCGGTATCGACCACGGGATTTTCTACCTACTCAAAAAAGACGGGAACTATCTGCATCTCTCCGATGTCATCGGGTACTTCAAAACGTTTTTGAACGAAAACCCGTCAGAAGCGCTCATCATGCTCGCATCGCGCGGCAACGATGAGGCTACCGACGAAAGCATAACGACGGCCTTCGCCAAGGTTATGGCCGATAACCCCAACCTGTTCTACACATCGAGCCGCGTTCCCACGCTACACGAGGTGCGCGGAAAGATCGTTCTGCTGCGTCGATTTAGGCTCGCCGGCAACAGTGTAAGCGGCCATACGTGGGGCCTCGACCTTGCCGAATGGGATGACAAGATCAAGGCTCACTCCGACAGCACCACTATGTGTCTCGTCCAAGACGCGCGGGGCTTTGAAGCCGCGGGGGAAACAGGCGACAAAGAGCCCTATTGCACCAAGGTATACGCCCAGGACAAGTACAAACTCACGGGAACCGACAAGCTCAGCTGGGTCGATAATGCACTGAAGGAAACGACCGGGCGCACGCGCAACAAGGTGGACGTCGTGGACGATGGCGGGGCCAAGGTGCAAGCGCAGGAGCGTTGCTGGTCTATCAACTACACCAGCTGCACGGGCTTGTCGCACGGAGGCAATCCTTTTACCTCGGCACGAGTAGTCAACGAGCATCTGTATAAGAGCCCGTACATCAACCCCAGCGGCAACGAGGAAACAAAGTCAGATTACCTCAAGCACATTGGCATCATCGCATCCGACTTTGTTGATGCGGCACTGGCACGGAGCATCTACCAGCGCAATTACAATTACGATACGAAGCACACGCAGTCGGCTTCGTACTACCTCCCGACCCGTATGCGCATGACATACGGCGACTCGCTGAGCGATGCCTCACTCCAGGATGGCAAGACCGTTGGCGAGGGTCATTTCCGTCTCGTCGACAGCAGCAACGTACTCAACGTGGCGGCTTCGGGCCATGCGTTTACCATCGAATATGTGGATGTCGACGCCTTGGGCAACGAGACCGTTACGGAGCTGCGGGGTCATGTGCCCATCGATATCGATCCGCGCGCGTTGACGCCCCATTTTGAGGGGCTCGAAGGCCTTAAGGCCGGCGAAGACGTGCGCGCCAAGATTGCGGCATCACTCGAGGGCAAGCTCGAAACCGATGCCTGCACGGCCCAGCTCGAGTTTGCGCACGACGCGGACGGCGCTCCGGGCACGGCAATGGTCGAGGGCGAGGCATTTACCGCAGGGACGTACTGGGTGCGCGCGAAAGGCCTTTTGGGCGACGCGGCGCAGAACTACAAGCTTGCCAATGACGGAGCCGCGAGCTTTACCGTGACGGCTTCGGGCAACGCAGGCGCTACGGACACCGGCGACGGCAACGGCACCAACGCAGGCGGCGCCGACAAGAACGACAAGGGCAACAAGCGCAAGGGCTCAGGCGAAAAGCTTGCCGGCACAGGCGACGGCTCTGGCATCGCCGCCGGGCTCGCTGCCGCCGCCGTGGCGACGACAGTCGCCGGCGCAGCAATGCTTGCCAGCGAACGCGAAAACGCTGGGGACGACAGCGAATAGGCAAGCCGACCCTTTTGGACACATCGGCTCGACGAGGGGCGCAGGACACCGTTCTGTGCCCCCTGATTTTTACCTTGGCCCGAACGCCGCCATACGCTACATCACCATGTTCAGCGCGTTAACAAACTCCTGGGCCTTCGCACGACTGCTCAGGCTAAAGACACAAGCAGTCAACAGCCTGTTGCGCAGAAAAACATCGCGGCCTTTGATTCTATTGACGCCCGTAATGTCCTTAAGATAGACAATTTCGGCGTGCTTGCCACCAAAAGTGCCCTTCTTGAGCACCTCGATGCGGTTGGGGTAGATCTTGACGTCTTTAAACCTACCCGAACCCTTGTCCTGAAACAGCAAGGTGTTGTTGTCCATACGCATCGCTCTCATGGTTAGAGTTAAAACTGCCTTCACCATCACATTCTAGTCGCCGCAAACCCTTTTCGCGATCGCGCTCAGAGCACCAGAATCCGTGTCCGCACGAGGCTTTAAACTAAAAACAATAAAGATGCACTCCTCAAGAGGAAAGTCGGGCGATATTGATGGGTGAACTGGTAAACCGCGGGGAATCGGCAATCGTGCCAGAAGTTTTTTACAAGCAGGTTTCCTCGATTCTCAACGCCGCTCGCGACAAGGCCTATACCGCCGTTAACTTTGCGATGGTTGAGGCATATTGGGAGATCGGCAAGAGTATTGTTGATGAACAGGGCGGAGAGGAGCGCGCCAAGTATGGCGATGCACTGATCGACGAACTTGCCGTTAGATTGACTAAGGATTTTGGCAGAGGCTTCAACGCCAGAAGCTTAAGATACATGCGTCAGTTTTATCTTGCGTTCCCAATTCGGAACGCGCTGCGTTCCGAATTGAATTGGACACATTACCGCAGGTTATCGCGTATAACCGACCCTGATGCTCGAACATGGTACATGAACGAATGTGCCGATTCTCGCTGGAGCACGCGTCAGCTCGAGCGCCAGATCAACACCATGTTCCGCGAGCGCCTGCTTGCCAGCAAGGACAAGGAGGCCGTCACCCAGGAAATCCAAAAGAGCGCCCCGGCTCGTCGCCCCGAGGATATCATCCGCGACCCATATGTACTGGAGTTTTTAGGTTTCTCGGACGATACTGCGTTTCGCGAGAGCGATCTAGAGCAGGCGCTCATCACGCATCTTCAGAAGTTCCTGCTGGAGCTTGGCCGTGGTTTCGCTTTCGAGGCGCGCCAAAAGCGCATCACCTTTGATGGGCGCCATTTCTATATTGACCTTGTGTTTTACAACTATCTGATGCGCTGCTTCGTGCTCATCGACCTTAAGACGGACGATCTTACGCACCAGGACCTGGGCCAGATGCAAATGTATGTGAACTACTACACGCGCGAGCTCATGAACGAAGGCGACAATCCGCCCATAGGCATCGTGCTCTGCGCGGACAAAAGCGATTCGATCGTCGAGTACACGCTGCCCGAAGACAACGACCAAGTGTTTGCCGCCAAATACCTGCCGTATCTTCCAAGCAAGGAAGAGCTGGCGCGCGAGCTGAGTGCCGAGTACCGCGCCATCAACGAAGCGACTAATGGCGAAGCGCAAGGGTAGCGGCACGTTGCGACCGATACCCCCGACGGCGCTCCACATCACCCGGGATAAGAGGAGCTTTCCATGACAGACAGACCGAAAACAACACTGCGCGACTGCATCTATGAGCTTGCCGTCGGTGACGCGCTGGGCGTTCCCTACGAGTTCAGGCCCCGCGGTACGTTCGAATGCACGGACATGATCGGCTACGGCACGCATGGGCAACCCGCCGGCACCTGGAGCGACGACACATCTATGACGCTTGCTACCTGCGACTCGATTAGGGAGCTCGGGCACATCGACACCGCGGACATGCGCGACAAGTTCGTAAGCTGGATTGCCCGTGGCGAGTATACGATCGACGGCGTTTTCGATTACGGCGGTACGACCGCCCGCGCCCTGCGCACCGGCAAAGGAGGCTCCGGCGAGCGCGACAACGGCAACGGATCGCTCATGCGCATCGCTCCCCTGGCGTTCACCGATGCGACAGACGAAGAGGTCAGCAAGGTCTCCGCGATTACGCACGCCCACAGAACGTCGACCGACGCATGCATCATATTTGTCGAGCTGATGAGGGATGTGATGAACGACGTGCTCCCCTCGTGGGCGCTCCATCTGAAAGGCGTGCCTGAGCAGGAGATCAGGTCGGGTGGCTTCGTGCGCGACACGCTTAAGGCAGCCACTTGGTGCTTCGTCAACACTAACAGCTACGATGATTGTGTGCTTGCCGCCGTCAACCTGGGCGACGACACCGACACCACCGCAGCCGTCGCAGGCGCCCTCGCCGGCGCAGCATACGGCATGGACGCAATTCCGCAGAAATGGATCGACACCCTGCGCGGTAAAGAGTTGATTGAGAGCTGCTTGTTTTAGGGCGCCATTCAAGAAATAAGGTAGGAGGCATCATGGAGAGGAAGATCGCGAATATCGATGAGTTCCAAATGGGCGAAAACGAGACCCCGATACTCCCAACGGGACTGATGGAGGAAGAAAACCTTTACGTCCTTCCCGACGGGCGCTACCTCCCCTGCGGGGTCTACCGGACCGAAGATGGCGGCTCACTCATTTATGAGCCATCCGGGCTCAGCTTCTTCGGGCAGATGCTTGCTCAATTCAAAGAGAGCTAAAGGCTTGATTGCCCGTCAGATCGACACTGCTCCAAACCAGGGGGTGGATAGGATGTCTCCCACCGCGGCCTGTGAGGTAAAATCTTGACCGCCGCGGAATCCGCCTGCGGGCAACGCTCCGATCTCCGATTGGGGTGAAGCCTATGAACTTGTTTCTTGAAATCCTGCGCCTCTCGATGTATGTGACCGGCATTGCCCGGAACCTCTACTCGATCTGGCGGGAATATAAGCAGTAACGGATAGCGAAGGGAGTCATAGAAAAGGGTCGGTTGCAGCCGACCCTTTAAGACGATAGCACCTGCGTTGCCCGCGCTTCCAAAGTTGACCGACTGAGGAGCGGGTTCCGCGGCACATCCTGATTTTACCCAGTGGCAAGGCTCTTTTACAGCCGTTCCACCGTTTATTTACATCTGCCAATCAAGACGAGACTACTACGCACCTTTATTACACACGATATTTTCAGCCTGGTATAACCAAGTTCAATAATAGAATGCAAATCCAACCACCGTGTCTGATTACAAAAAGATTTTTGCCTTTTCTGCAGCAAACTCTTCCTCGGTAAGCACTCCACTATCACGCAGCGTTGCAAGCCTCTCAAGCCTTGCAACTACATCAATCACTATCCGCCAGCGTCTCAATAGTCTGTGAAACCTGCGGATACCGCTCAAGCTCCTTCGATAGGGCATCGACTATCTCGGCAATATTCTTTGCATTTTTGCCCCCGTTTAATACGTTTGCCCTGACCTTAGATGACGACTTGACAGTAACGCCAGATCCGCCTTCAACTGGAACAACCGAAATACTGATATTTTCGCCCCAAGACCAAAGGCTCATACCAATCTCGGCTGCAACTGTTCTTGTTGTGGGCGATGCACTATCAACTTTTACTTTAGGCAGCTTTTCCATAGCTGCCTTCAAGGCATTAAACGTGTCGTCAGGAGAATACGGTACCTGAAGCTGAAGCTGCTGATCCGCAAAACCCATAATCTGGCCTCCGCTTCTTACAAGATTAAGGCTATCGGCAATGGTAGCACGTTCCCAGCAGTCTTAAGTTCGTCTCATGACCTTGCGATGCAGCCCGACGCCCCGGCACCACTCCCCTACTTACCAAAAATCGCAGCGAACAATCCCTTGCGTTTGGGCTTTTCTTCTCGGTAGGAACCCTCAGCTGCCGCTGCAACCTGGCGCGGTTGCTCGCCGCCTCCACGGCGCACGATCTGGTACAGAAACGGCGACTTAACGTATTTGACCTCGATGGGCGTGGCGTGCACGGTGCTCTCGCCGGACAGATGCAGGCTCGGGTTGAGCGGTGCCACGATATGCGTCTCGCGCTTGTCGCTAAACACCACCGCGGCCGCGCGGCCCGTCTGGCCGTTCACGGCGATGCGCACCTGCTCGCCATCGCGGCTGTCCGTTGCCGGACGGTCGACAAAGTACACCGGCACCATCACCAGGCCATCCTTATGCTTGCGGGCCTTGCGCGCCCAGGTTCGGATGCTCTTTTTATTGAGCCCCAGCACCGCCTCGGCATCGTTGCCGGCAATGTCGAGCGCCAGCTTATCAATGACCACCTGGTCCTTGGTAGACGCATCGACGGAGACGACGCGGAAGTCACCTTCCTGCATGGCGGGATCGAACGGGCCGACCTTGGCAAAGTCCCATGGCTCCAAAATGCCCATAAGGCGAACATCCAGATAGTTTGCCCGCGGATACGCCCAGTCGAGCACCTCGTAGTACACCAGGGTTTCCTTGCTCAGGCCCTTGCCCGGGAAGCTCGCCATCATACGCAGGTCCGCCAGCGCCATGGGGAAATAGAAGAGCATCATGTCGTTTTGGATCGCGTCTTCCACGTCGTGCCCGGCAAAGGCATCCGGGTACTGGCGCACCAGCTGCAGCGCGTTGGCACGTGCCTGCTGCGGTGAGATTTCGCAGGGAATACCCTGCTCCGGCACATACTCCGCACCCACGCCCATGGTCAGACGTTTGCTAAACGTACCGGGCTTGAGCAGGTCGGCAATGCCGATCTTGTTGCCGCAGGACGGGCACTCAAACACACGCTGCGTTGACTCGCCCTCAAAGGACGCTCCGCAGAAGGGGCAAGGAATGCTCACATGCGTGGCCTCTTGGAACTCCTGCGCCGTGCCGCGATCCTCCCACAGCAGATGTTCCAGGACCGACTGGTTGCGCCAATGCGAATTGAAGAAATACCAGTCCGGGTCCTCCGGGCGCTCGAGTTGCGACACATGCGTGAGCTTGAGCAGTCCATCCACCACCGTCAACGGCGTATGGCGAATGCCCAAAGCGCTCTTGGGCTCTCCGGCGTCCGCCTGCCACGGAATGACCGCACCACAATAGGCGCACTCAAAGCTGCGCTTAGCCTGGTGCGAGTACATAGGGCCGCCGCAGTTTTGACATTTAATGGCAAACATCTCGTCCATGGAAACGTCCTCCTTTGCACAGGGGCTGTCGACGTTAAGTATGTCGAGCAAACAGGCACATGCCCATACCCATGTGGCCCAAAATGGACCACCCAGGCAGACGAGAAGGCTCGCTCGTTAGCACCGGCAGACCATTGCTGCATTTTCTGAGCATCGGTGCACAGCGCCTCCGCGCGAGCTACACTATCCCCTTAAACATGATTGTGAGGACGACCGCTATGCTATTTGTAAATCAGCTGGTACATACGCTTGTTCCCGGCAGCGAGGGCGAGCCGGTCGATACCTCCTGCCGCACCAACGCGGGCTTCGCCGCAAGCCTCATCTGCATTGGCCTCAACATCACCCTGTGCCTGGCCAAGGGCATCGCGGGCCTGCTCGCTGGCTCCGTCTCCCTCATCGCCGACGCTTTCAACAACCTCTCCGATGCCTCGAGCAACATCGTGAGCCTGCTCGGGTTCCGCCTCGCCAGCCGCCCGGCAGACGAAGGCCACCCCTATGGCCACGGCCGCTACGAGTACCTCGCCGGCTTGTTTGTCGCCGTCCTGGTTTGCGCCGTCGGCATCAACCTGATCCTCGAGTCGGTCACCAAGATCATCAAGCCTTCCCCCACCGCTTACACGCTCGTTTCCCTTGCGGCACTGGCTACATCCATGCTCGTCAAATTCTGGATGGCCGCATTCAACCGTGCGCTGGGCAACCGTATCGATTCCGAAACACTCATCGCCACAGCACAGGACTCCAAAAACGACGTCATCACCTCGGGATCGGTCCTGGCCGCAGCGCTTATTTCGCAGACGACCGGCTTTGACCTTGACGGCTGGGCGGGCCTGGGCGTGGGCGTCTTCATCTGCATCAGTGGCATGGGCCTGGTGCGCGACGCCATTAGCCCGTTGCTGGGGCAAGCGCCCGACCCCAAGCTCGTCCAGGCAATCCGCGACAAGATCATGTCCTATCCGCAGGTCTTGGGCACACACGACCTGATGGTGCACGACTACGGCCCCGGTCGTCAGTTTGCCAGCGCCCACGTGGAGATGCCCGGCGAGGGCGACGCGTTTGAACATCACGAGATCCTGGACACCATCGAGCACGACATCAAGCGCCAGATGGGCATTGACATCACGCTGCACTGCGACCCCATCGCGACAACCGGCGATGATTTGCGCGGCTGGGTCAAGCGCGGCATCATGCAGATCGACCCCGCACTCTCCATCCACGACCTGCACGAGCACGACGGGTTCGTTTCGTTTGACCTGGTGCGTCCCGACGGCTTTGATATATCCGACGAGGAGCTGCTGGAGCTCGTCACGCGCATCGTGCACGAGCGCCGGCCCAACGTCTCGTGCGTCGTCACATTTGATTCGGGCTTCAGCTCGCCCGAGCGTCCGGCCGAGCAGTTGTAGCCCACTTACCAGCTAGTTTCCCTGCGCGCCCGAGATGCCGTTTTGTAGGGCGTTCCAGGCATCCGTCGCCATGTCGCCCAAGTTCTGAGCGGTGTCGCCCAGGTTCTGAGCCGTATCACCCAGCTCTTGGGCCTTATCCCCAAGCTCCTGTGCCTTGTTGCTCAAGTCCTCCAGCGTATTGGAGCTCGAGCCGTCGGTACCGCTTTGGCCGTCGGACGAGTTGCCCGAGCTGTTCTTGTGCGTGAGCTGAATTTCGAGGTTGCCGTTGTCGTTATAGTAGGCAGAAGTAACGACCCAGTTGGCATCGACGACGGGCGTTGAGCCATCATCAGTCAGGACCACGGCATTCGAAAGATCGGCGCCGCGCGACTTGAGGATCTTCTTGGCGTTGGACCAGTACTGCCCCGGGATATCGCTCAGATCGACGGTGCCGGACTGGGTAGTCTCAGTTTGCTCGGCAGCGGTATCGGCCGTTGAACTCCCTCGCTTGTTGAGCATGCCCGACACAATGGCAAACACAACCGACAGCGCAAAGAAGATCGCCAGCACGATGAGGATTTTCTTGATCACGCTCGACGAACGCGACGGCTTCTTCTCCTCGTCCTCGCCATATTGCGGAATCGACTTGGGGTACTCGCGATACGGCTCGCGCGACTCGTAGCGAGACTGCGCCGTGCGAGGCATATACGTCGTCTGCTGAGGCTGCGGAATGGGATTTTGCGGCAGGTCATCATAGGGATTCGGCGTCGAGGCGGCATAAGAATCCTGCGGCGCGTAATCAAACGGGTCCGGAGCTGCGTTGCCATAGGGGCCTTGCGAAGATGCAGCGTAAGAATCCTGCGCCGTGTCGCCATAGCCCATAACCCGGGTGGGCTCGGCAGAAGGCTGCGTCGCGGCGGGGTCGGTATAGCCGGGGTTGGGAACAACGCGGGTCGCATCGGCGCTATCGCCAGCCTGCGCGGAACCGTAGCCGCCCATCACGGTTGTCTTGTCCTGATCCATGCAACGATTCCTTTCCGTCGCGCGTGAGCCTCAAGTTATCCATGCATTCTACCCGCGCAAAAGCCTATGATGGGCAGAGCCCGTCGGTATCTACAAGACATGCGCGGGCCTAAGGATAAAAAAGCCCCGCCGGGCCTTGGGAGCGCGACGGGGCGGGCAAGCAGCTATGGGCAACAGGCTTAGAACAGGCCGGTGATGTTGCCGTCGTTGTCGACGTCGATGTTCTCGGCCGCGGGAACCTTGGGCAGGCCCGGCATGGTCAGAACACTGCCAGTCAGTGCGACCACAAAGTGGGCACCGGCGGAAACCTTGAGCTCGCGCACCGTGATGCGGAAGTTCTCGGGAGCGCCCAGGGCCTTGGCGTTGTCGCTAAAGCTGTACTGCGTCTTGGCCACGCACACCGGCAGGTTGCCAAAGCCGTTCTCGCGCAGCTCGGCGAGCTGGCGCTTGGCGGCCGGCGTAAAGTCAACGCCGTCGGCGCGGTAGACCTTGGTGGCAATGGCCTCAAGAGCGTCGGCCACATCGGCGCCGTCCTCATAGGCAAACTTGAGCTCGCTCGGCTGCTCAATCAGACGCATGACCTCATCGGCAAGCTCGAGCGCGCCCTCGCCGCCCTTGGCCCAGACCTCGGAAAGCTTAACGTTGACGCCGAGCTTCTGGCACTCGGACTCGATGAGCGCAAGCTCGGCCTCGGTGTCCGTCGGGAAGCGGTTGATGGCGACCACGCAGGGCAGACCATAAACGTTCTGGATGTTGTCGACGTGACGCAGCAGGTTGGGCATGCCGGCCTTGAGTGCCTCGAGGTTCTCCTCGTTGAGGTCGGCCTTGGCGACGCCACCGTTGTACTTCAGCGCACGAGCGGTCGCGACGACCACGACGGCGCTGGGGCGAACGCCCGTCATACGGCACTTGATGTCGAGGAACTTCTCGGCACCCAGATCGGCACCGAAGCCGGCCTCGGTAATGGCAACATCGCCAAAGCGCATCGCCATACGCGTGGCCATGATAGAGTTGCAGCCGTGGGCGATGTTGGCGAAGGGGCCGCCGTGGACAAACGCGGGCGTGCCCTCGAGCGTTTGCACCAGGTTGGGCTTGAGCGCGTCCTTAAGCAACGCGGCCATGGCACCCTGGGCCTTAAGGTCGCGGGCACGGACGGGCTCGCCGGCATAGCTGTAGCCGACAACAATCTCGCCCAGGCGCTCCTTGAGGTCGTTAATGCTCGTAGACAGGCACAGGATTGCCATGACCTCGGAGGCGACGGTGATATCGAAGCCGTCCTCGCGCGGCACGCCCTGGGCCTTACCGCCAATACCGTCGATGACGTGGCGCAGCTGACGGTCGTTCATATCGACGACGCGCTTCCAAGTGATGCGTTTAACGTCGATACCGAGCTGGTTGCCCTGCTGGATGTGGTTATCAAGCATGGCGGCCAGCAGGTTGTTGGCAGCACCGATGGCATGGAAGTCGCCGGTAAAGTGCAGGTTGATATCCTCCATGGGGATGACCTGAGCCCAGCCGCCGCCGGCAGCGCCGCCCTTAACGCCAAAGACGGGGCCGAGCGAAGGCTCGCGCAGGGCCACGGCACTCTTGACGCCGCGTCGGCGCAAGCCATCGGCCAGACCGATGGTCGTGGTGGTCTTACCCTCGCCCGCAGGCGTTGGGTTGATAGCGGTCACGAGGACGAGCTTGGCCTGGTGATCAGTCGGCTCGTTGAGCAGTGAATAGTCGACCTTAGCCTTGTCGAAGCCGTACGGAATCAGGTGCTTAACGTCGACGCCGGCGTTCTTGGCCACCTCGGTAATAGGCAGCGGCGTGACAGAACGTGCGATTTCGATGTCAGTAGGCATGGGCGGTCCTTTCGTTACCGAATGAGAAAAAGACCAATTCAGCATAGCACGGGCGCGCAATAGTAAAACACCCATAACCGATGAACGGCGATATGTTTACCCGATGCCCAGCGATAGCCCAACAGCCCGCCAAAACAAAGCGCCCTAAACGGTAGGTTCAATCCCCAGGTGCTCAAAGGTGCGAAGGGTTGCCTGACGGCCCTGCGGCGTACGAATCATCAACCCGCACTGCAGCAGATACGGCTCATAGACATCCTCGAGCGTGCCCGGGTCCTCGCCCACCGCGCTGGCAAGGGTCGTAAGTCCCACGGCACGACCGGAGAACGTCTTAGCGAGCGTCTCCAAAATGCGAATATCCATCCAGTCCAGACCGAGCTCATCGATCTCGAAGAACTCGAGCGCCTGGCGACAGATATCGAGCTCGATGGGGCCGTTGCCGCGCACCTGTGCGTAATCGCGCACGCGCTTGAGCAGGCGGTTGGCAAGACGTGGCGTGCCGCGCGAACGCGAGCCGATCTCGAGTGCACTGGGATGGTCGATCGTCACGCCCAGGATAGTCGCCGAGCGCGTAACAATCTGCGCGAGTTCCTCGACCGTGTAGTAATCCAGGCGATATGAAATGCCAAAGCGGTCGCGCAACGGGCCGGTCAACATGCCTGAGCGGGTCGTTGCCGCCACCAGCGTAAACTTGGGAATATCCAGGCGAATCGAGCGCGCCGCCGGACCCTTGCCAATCACGATATCGAGGGCAAAGTCCTCCATCGCGGGGTACAGGACCTCCTCGACCGAACGGTTGAGGCGGTGGATCTCGTCGATAAACAGCACATCACCCGGCTGCAAGTTAGTAAGGATGGCTGCCAGGTCGCCGGTGCGCGCGATGGCAGGGCCACTCGTGGTCTTGATCTGAGCGCCCAGCTCGTTGGCGATAACCGTAGCCAGCGTGGTCTTGCCCAGACCCGGAGGGCCCGAGAAGATCACGTGGTCGAGCGTCTCGCCACGGCTCTGCGCCGCTTCGATCAACACGCGCAGGCTCTGCTTGATATGCTCCTGGCCGCAGTAATCGTCCAGGCGCTGGGGGCGCAAAGTGCGATCGACATCGAGGTCCTCGGCCGTCAGCTCCGAGCCCACCATGCGCTCGCCGTGCGCCATGGATGCCGCCGGCGAGTTGCCGGGCGTCGCCCACAGGTCCTGAGAGTCATCGGCTTCCCACATCACGCATCCATTCCGAGTCGCTTAAGCGCCGCGCCGAGCAAATCCTCGACACGCATATCCTGCCCATCATACCCGCTCAGAGCGACATCGGTCTCCTGCGGGCTAAAGCCCATGGAAAGGAGTGCCGCACGGGCGTCATCGATCGCCGAAGGAGCGGCGGCGGGCACGGGCATCGCAACCTGACCGGGGATCGCATCGACCGGCACAAAGCCCTTGTCCTTGGCAAAGGTGCTCTTGAGCTCCAAGATGAGGCGCTGGGCGGTCTTTTTGCCCACGCCGGGCACCTTGGCCATGCCCTTGTCGTCCTCGGCCATCACCAGGGAATACAGCTGTCCCACGGTATAGGTGGAAAGTACGGCGAGCGCCAAGCGCGGGCCAACGCCCGAGACGGACACGAGCCGGTCGAACATCGTGCGCTCATCCTTTGAAGAAAAACCGAAAAGTGTCATGGCGTCCTCGCGCACCTGCATACGCGTGTAGAGGCGGACCTCGCCGCCGGGCGTCGGCAACGTGGCCGCAGTGCTGCCCGAGATGCCGAGTTCAAAGCCAACGCCCGACACGTCGACGACGGCCGAGCTCATCGTGGCCTCGACAAGCGTTCCATGGAGCTGGGAAATCATCAGTATCCGGTTCCTCTCTGTTGATAGAACTCGCCACCGGTAAGGGCACGGGTGCGGCTGAGGTTTACGTGGCAGATGGCGCAAGCCAGGGCATCGGCGGCATGGTCGGGATGCGGGTCGTGGTCGAGCTGCGTGAGCGTACGAACCATATACGCGACCTGCCGTTTGTCCGCGGCTCCGGTGCCCACAACAGCCTGCTTAATCTGCATAGGCGTGTACTCGCCGATCTCGAGCGCGCACTCCGAAAGCGCCACAAGCGCAGCGCCGCGGGCATGTGCCGTGGGGATGGCCGAACGAACGTTGGCGCCAAAGTAGATGCTCTCGACAGCAGCCGTGTCGGGTCGATAACGCTCGACGACATCCTTAAGGTCATGGGCGATATGCGACAGGCGCACCGCGAGCGGGCTGCCCGCGCTGGTCTCGATACAACCGTAGGCACGGCAGCGAACCTCGCCACGTCGCTCCTCGATAATCCCCCAGCCCGTATGGGCCAAACCGGGGTCGATACCCAAAATGACCAAGCCAACCTCCCCTCGTCACAAATACAGCACAAGGCAAGGCCCCGAGCATCATTCACGAACGTCTGTTCTAGAATAACACAACAGAGACCGTATCTAGCAAGCAAGGTTGAACCATAGGTTGAGCATAAGTCAGCGAGCGAGTCCCTGCCGTGGCAAGGTGTCGCGAAAGAGGAGCGCCGCGTACTTCTGTACGCAAGCGACGGTTTGAGCGGCAGATTGACCGGCAGGGGCTCGCGCAGCGTCGACTCGTTACGCGGTTTGGCAAAACCGCGTAACCTTGCCCCTATCCCATAGTTAATTTTGAGAGAAAAAGGGGAACTGTCGGGGATCAACCGGCGGATGCGGCATCGGGCCACCCTGCGGGCCACCCTGGCCGCCCATCATCTTATCGATGGCGTCCTGGACCTCGCCCTCAAACTTCTTCATACCCTCGTGCAGGCGGCGCTGGCCGTCCTCGGAGCGCAGCTCCTCCATCTGCTCGGGCGAAATACCCAGTAGCTCGCCCAGCACGCCCATCATCTCGTTTCGCACGCGCTCGCTCGTATCCTCGTCAGCAAAACGGCGCACCTCGGCGCGCGCCAGCGAATCGACCGTCATACGCTCCTTGCCGTTAAGCCCCAGGTCGGACCACGCGAGCATGTACGGCCAGGCGCGCTCGACAAACGAACGGGCTGAGACGATCGACGCCGTCGGCAGCATGCGGCGGGCGGCCTCGCCCTGACGCACGAGCATCAGCAGCAGCGAGCAGGCCTCAGGCTTGCCAGCGGCCATCGGGATGTCGTCGAAAGATCGATTGCGGTCCACGTGCGCCTCGAGCGCGCCATCGACCTCACCCGGCTCAAGCCCGCCGAGCAGCTGTGCCGCGCGGTCGAGCATATCGACCGGACCGTCGAGCGTCGAGAGCGCCTGCGCCAGCACTCGCTCCATACAATCTTCCACCGCGTTGAGCGTCACGAGCTCTTGGGGCACCACGGCAGACGTGCGGTTGCGCACACGCGCCACAAACTCAAGCGTCGACAGGTACACATCGCCAAAGGGCGCGTAATCGCCCTGGTAGCCGCCGCAAAGCGCCGGCGCCGCCAGCGCGTACTCGGTTTTGGACAGCGGGCTCAGCGCCATCGCACCCAGCTCGAGCGCCGTGTCCTCCAGCATGAGGCCCAGCGTGCGCGAGCGCAGACGCTCGGCATCGCCCGCCGACACGTCGCGATCGAGCACACGCGCCGCATCCGGTGCATCGCGCTCGACGGTGCGAATGTGCAGACGCTCGGCGATGGCGCGGACGGCGGCACAGCGGGCAGCCTCGGCCTCTTCCTGCGCCGGCGTAAAGATACGGTTGCGCCCCAGCACCAGGCCAATCACATTACGCGGGCCCAGAGCGTCGACGGTCAGCGCCGCCAGCAGGGACGACGGCAAGTCGCCCTCGAGCGCCACCACAGCACGCGACGCACCGTGGGCTCGGGCGTTGTCGCGCACGGCGAGCACCAGCGCCTGCCACAGCCACTCCTCGGAACGGAACTCGGGCAGTTCGTGATCTTCCAGGGCATCGAGCATCACGCCGCGCTGAATCTCCTGAACCAGCAGGCTCTCCTCAAAACACGGCGCCTGGGCCACCACACGACCACAGTCGTCGAGCACAAACGAACCGCCGGTATACACCGACTCGTCATAAGCACCGACCGGCGCCATACAGGCAAACCACACGCTGCGCTTGGATGCGATCTTGCGGTAGGCGCCGCTGCGAACGGCGGCAATGGCGGCAGTCTCGCGGTCGGTCATGTCAAACGCATTGAATTGGAAATACGCAATGAGGTCAACACCGGTCGGCAACATCTCGAGTTCGCGGTCCAAGTCAAAAATCACGGCGATGCGCACGCCGTCCACGTCGAACACCGGCGGCGCCCAACGCGTGTCGTTGTTCTCGCCACGCTGCAGGGCAATGCTCGAACGCGCCGGCACCACATGACCGTCCTTGAGCATCATGTAGTCGAGCAGCGGCTGACCCTCAAACGAAACCGCCGCGGGCACGATGCAGATCATGTCAAGCTCCTGGATGCGCTCGGCGACACCAGTCAAGCCGGCAAGCATGTCGTGCTCAAAGTCGGCAGCGCCCACCAGGCCCCCGGGCATGGCGCCCATAAAGAGCGGAGCCGGAACGCACAGCACGCGCGCCCCGCGCTCGTGGGCCAGACGAGCCTGGTCCTCGATGCGGCCGCAAATGCCCTCAATATCACCCAGGCGCATATCGATCTGTGCAAGCGCGAGCTTCATGGCTCAGCCCTTTCCGTCGTAAACCATCGAAATCGTAGTAAAAGCGCCGGCCGCATGATGCAGTCGGCGCTCGCATGTGCATATGCTAGCTATGATACCCCGAGCGGGGGCGCGCTCCTAGAACGTCGCGGACCACAGCCCGTGCAGGTTGCAGTAGGCATAGACGGTACCGGTCTTGGAACCGCCGGCAAAAAACGTCGCGGGCTTCATGCCGGGCTCAAGGTAATGGACCTCTAAGCGGCCCTCGGCCTCAAGGGCGATCCACTCAATATAGTGCTCGGGCAGGCTGGGGTGCTCGACCGAGCCAACGCGTGCGCGAATCACGTGACCGTCGCGCTCGGTCTCGACAACAGGCACGTGCTTCTCGTGCGCCGCGTCCTCAGTGTTTGCGGTCAGTTCCGTGCAACCGGCAGGGGTTGCAACGTCGTTGCCAAGGGCGGCAATGAGCTTACCGTCGGGGTCCTTAAAGAATTTCGCCATGATGTTCTCCTTTGCTGACGTGCCAATGTTCTTGATGGTTCTTATGCCCAAAGGCAGACAAACCATCCACGGCATTGCAAATGAACACATAACGGGCGGGGACGATGGGGCAGCGTGCGCTATCCGCCCTGGCGGCCCCACCCGAGCGGGTTAGCGCCCGTCGCCGCCCAGCAGCGCCAGAACATCTTCGCGGGTAAACAGCGCCGACGAGATGCCGTCGCCGCCGAGCACGCTGTTGACCAGGTCGCGCTTGGACTCCTGCATCTGCATAATGCGCTCCTCGATCGTGTCCTTGGCAATGAGCTTGTACACGGTCACGGTATGTTGCTGGCCAATACGGTGCGCGCGGTCGGTCGCCTGGTCCTGCGCTGCCACGTTCCACCACGGGTCGTAGTGGATGACCACGTCGGCCGCCGTCAGGTTAAGGCCCACGCCGCCCGCCTTGAGCGAAATCAAAAAGACCGGAACCTCGCCCGCTTGGAACTGCGCGACCATCTTGGCGCGGCTCTCCTTAGACGAAGCGCCCGTGAGCTTAAGGAAGGCGATGTCCTCCTTGGCCAAGCGCTTACCGATGATATCGAGCATACCCGTAAACTGGCTGAACAACAGGATGCGATGCCCGCCGTCGAGTGCGCCGTGCACGAGCTCCATACACGTATCGAGCTTGGCGCTCCCCGCCTTGTAATCCTCGTAGTGTAGACGCGGGTCGCAGCAGATCTGGCGCAGCTTGGTGAGCTCGGCGAGCACCTTGAGTTTGTCCTTCTTAAACTCCCCAGCCTCGCGGTGCTGCACCTGCTGGGCGATGCGGTCCTGGTTGGCCAGGTAGAGCTTGCGCTGCTCGCCGGTAAGCTGCGCCATGACGGTGTCTTCGATCTTCTCGGGCAGGTCGGCCACCACGTCTTCCTTAACACGGCGCAGCACAAACGGCGACACGAGCGCCTGCAGGCGAGCGGCGCTATCGCCCTCGGCATGCTCGACGGGGCTCTCAAAGCGCTTGGCAAACGACTCGCGCGTCCCCAAAAGGCCCGGCATCAAAAAGTCGAAGATGCTCCAAAGCTCGGACAAGCGGTTTTCGATGGGCGTGCCCGTCAGGGCAAAGCGCACGCCGGCAGGCAGGCGCTTTGCGGCGCGCGCCACCTGCGTGAGCGGGTTTTTAATGTACTGGGCCTCATCGAGCACCACGCGGGCAAAATCCTGCTCGACGTACTCGTCGATATCGCGCCGCATAAGATCATACGACGTCACAACCACGCTATGCTCGGCCACGCCGGCAATCTGTACACGACGTTGAGCTTTGGCGCCCACGATGGCGCACACATCGAGCGACGGGGCAAAGCGCTCCAGCTCGGCGGTCCAGTTGTACACGAGTGAGGCCGGGCATACCACGAGCGTGGGCTTGGTGTCCCCCGCCTCCACGCGCGCCAGAATATGCGCAATCATCTGGAGCGTTTTGCCCAGGCCCATGTCGTCGGCCAAGATGCCGCCAAGGCCCAGGTGTTCGAGCGAGCCGAGCCACTGGTATCCGTCGACCTGGTAGCCGCGCATCGTTGCCTTGAGCGAGGCGGGTACCGTAAAGTCCATCTTGCCGAGCGTGTCCAGGCGCTCGACGGTGCGGCGGAACGCGGCGTCGCGATCGGCCTCGAGCGCCGGCGTGCGCGCGAGCATGCTATCGACAAAAAGGGTGCTCGACGCGGGAAGCGACACGCCGTCGAGCAGGTCGACGGCATCGACACCCAGATCTTCGGCAAGGCCAAACGCGGCGCGCGCTCCCTCATCCAGGCGCACGATGTCGCCGGACGTCAGGCGCGCAAACGTCTGGTGGCGCTTGTACGAATCGAGATAGACGGCAAGGTCCGCGGCCGAAAGCCCGCTCGCGCCCAGCTCGACGTCGAGCAGGTTACTCTTGACGGTCGCACGCACCGAAAGCTTGGGCGCAGGGCGGACCGAGACCTGGCGCAGACGGTCACTGAGCATGACCTCACCCAGCTCGGACAGGGCGGACAGACCCTCGGTCAGCAGACAGAACAGGCTCTCATCATCGCGCTCCTCAAACGCCAGACCGCCCTTGTAGAAATCGAAGTACAGGGCCGCTGTATCCATAACGCGAAACTCCGCCACCTCGTCACGGGGTGGCACACCGGGGCGCTGCTCTTCGAAGGGGCTGCCCGGAGCGCCCAGGCTAAAGAGATCCGCCGACCAATCGCCGTAGGTAACCGTAATTATGCAGGTCACGAGCCCATCGTCGACACCGATCGCCATAGCAAAGCTCGGCTCGGGTGCCACGGTATCGAGCGCGGCGGGCGCGGTGAGGTCGGTGTAGTCGCGCAAAATGGGCAGCGCCATACGGCAGAACTCACCCACCTGCTCGGCGGCAATATGGGCGGGCGTGCGGCACGGCAGCAAGCGCGACAAAAAAGGTGCGGCATGCTGAGCAAATGCAGCGTCGGTACGGCGCGCGCGGCGCGTGTCAACCAAGTAGGCGGCATCGCCCGACGCAAAGCAGTACATATCGGCGGGCAGGCGCAGGTCATAGCTACCACCAGCCGCCGGCGCGATTTTGGCGGCAAGCAGCGGTGGGCGCTTAGCGGATGCCTCGTCCTCCCCTTGCGGAGACAGCTCAACCGCCACGTCGTAGGTGCGATGCGTCGTCATCCCCCGCGACCAGGCGGGCTCAAAGGAGATGGTCTGGCCGCGCAGCAGGTCCAGCACATATACGATGCTATGCTCGGACAGCGGCAACTGACGCTCGGCAACAAAACCGCTGCGGGCAAAGTCGTACGACGCCGAACGCGAGCTTGTGATGTCATCGAGATAGGCAACTGTCGTCACAACAAGGTTGAGCAGCTTTGCCGATGTTTCGTCAAAGGCCTCAGGTGAATGGACAAACGTGAGCTTCTTGCCATAGGAGAACGTGCCGCCGCGCACGTAGGCATCGGCCATGCCGTCGATGTCCTTGACCACGTAGGAGACCGATCCACAGCGAATGCGGAACTCGAGCGCCCAGCTAAAGCGGTCAGCGAACAGCGGATTGTAGTACGGCACCAACGAGGGCTCCAATGCCGCTTTGGGGGCGTCGGGATCAACGGCACCGGCAAGCTTGCGGCGCATGCTCGCCAGCTCATCCATGCGCGCGTCCGAAAGATCGGAGAGCGCCGCCACAAGGCTCGGGCTCGTGGGGACGGGCGCCGGAAAGGGAAAGTTGGGGTTGACGGCCGGCGCTTTGGGTGCGGTGCGCGCGGGCTGTTTCGACTGCGCCGTAAACGTGCGAACCGGCGTGCGCAAACCTTCGACGGGCTCGGCGCCGCTGGCATCCAAATACGCCAGAGCCGTGGCAATAGCGTGCTTGCACATACCGGGGTAACGATAGGCGGCGGGGCAATCGCAGTCGTAGTCGATCACCTCGTGCTCGTCCATGTCGAGCGCCACGTGCGTCTTGTACAGGTCGCCACGCGAACCGCGCACCGAGCCCTCGACCGTCACGTTTTTGGAGAAGCGCGAGCCGCTGTCCTCGATCGACAGCACGGCGCCGTTGAGCATGAGCGAACGCCCCTTCATAAAGGTGCCGCTCAACGCCGCCTCTTTGCGAAGCGCCTGCACAAACGTCCCCTGCGCCATCACTTCCTCCAATCTCACCCGGGGTAGCTTAGATCACCGTCACGCGACCCTGGTTACCCACAATGGCCTTGGCCTCGGCCAGCAGCGGAATCGAGCGCGCGTTGACCTTGGCAGGCACCTCGGCGCGCAGCACGCGCCCGTCCACCTGCTCGATAAAGATCTCCACGCGGTCGCCGCCCGGGTTAGCGGTGAGCACCGTGGCAAGACGCGCCATATTGCCCTGGCTAAAGCGGCTGTTGGGCACCATGACCTCAAACACCTTGGGCTTGTTGTTCTCCTCGTTGAGCTCCAGCGGCACAATCTCCTGCGCGATGATCTGGTCGCCGCGGTCCGAGCGCTCGAGCTTGCCCTTGATGCGCACAAAGGCGTCGGACAGCTGCGCGCCGGTCTCGGGATCGACCTCGCCGTACAGATACCCCTCGGCCTCCTTGTAGGTCTTGGGGAACACCACGACCGTGGCCTCGCCTTCCATGTCCTCGAGCTGCACGATGCCCATGGGGTCACCGTTTTTGGTCACGCGCTTGGACACGCTCGAGACCATGCCGGCCCACCACAGCGCCTTGCCCTCGGGAATCTCCTGGTTGATGGTGCCGCCCGTAGGATTCTGAACTTCGTAGCCGGTATCGATCTGCGAGAACGAGAAGTCGCGCGCCTTGGCTAGTGCATACTCAAACGGGCGCAGCGGGTGGTCCGAGACATAGATGCCCAGAACCTCCTTCTCCTGGCTCAGCTTAAGGTGGCGGTCCCACTCCTGGCCGTCCGGATCGGGCACGCTCACCTCAAAGCCCGAGCCCTCAACGTCGCCAAACATGTCGAAGAACGAGGTCTGGCCGCTCGCGCGGTCCTTCTGGCGCTTTATCGCGGCGTCGATGATGTTCTCGGGGTTGTTCTTGTCCACAAAGTGCATCATCTGACGACGCGGATACCCCGTGGAGTCGAAGGCGCCTGCCTTGATCAGCGATTCGATTACGCGACGGTTGGCCTGGCTCGAGTCCACGCGCTCGACAAAGTCGTGCAGTGTCTTAAACGGACCGCCCGCCTCGCGCTCGGCGATAATCGCCTGCGCCACGCCGGTGCCCACGCCGCGGATGCCGGCCAGACCAAAGCGCACGCCCTCCTTGGTAGCCGTGAACTCGGTGCCGGACTCGTTGACATCTGGCGACAGCACGGGGATGCCGTCGTGACGGCACGCCGAGACGTAGTGCACGATCTTGTCGGTCTTGCCCGTATAGGACGTCAGAACGGCCGCCATGTACTCGTGCGGATAGTGCGCCTTGAGCCACGCCGTCTGCATAACCAGGATGGCGTAGCCGGCGGAGTGCGACTTGTTGAAGGCGTAGGATGCGAACTCGAGAACATCGTCCCAAATCTTCTGGGCGACCTCGCGCGTGTAGTTGTTCTTGATAGCGCCGTTCATCCAGTGGTCGTAGGTGGTCTCGTCCGAGCCATCCTCCCAGTGCAGCACCGTCGACGTGAGCAGCTTGATCTTTTTCTTAGCCACGGGCTTACGGATACGCGAGTCCGATTCGCCCTTGGAGAAGCCGCACATCTCGACGGAGATGAGCATAACCTGTTCCTGGTAGACCATGGTGCCGTAGGTTTCGCCCAGGATGTCGTCCAGGCGGTCGTCGTAGGAGACGGCCGGCTCCTTGCCGTTCATACGGTTGATGTAGGACGAAACCATGCCGGCGCCCAGCGGGCCCGGGCGGTACAGGGCGATCAATGCCACGACGTGCTTGTACTCGGTGGGCTTCATGTTCTTGATCGTGGCCGTCATGCCGGCGGACTCGACCTGGAAGACGCCGGCGGTATGGCCGGAGCCCATGAGCTTAAAGATCTCGGGGTCGTCAAAGGGGATCTCTTCCTCTTTGATGTCGATGCCGAAGTTCTTTTTGATGTTTGCCTTGGCCTTGGAGATAACCGTCAGCGTGCGCAGGCCCAAGAAGTCCATCTTGAGCAGGCCCATGTCGGCAACGGTATGACCTTCGTACTGGGTAATCTCGACGCCGCCCTTGGTGTCGAGCTTGGTGGGCACGTGCTCGTTGACGGGGTCGCGGCAGATCAGAACGGCGCACGCGTGCACACCCTCGCCACGGGTAAGGCCCTCAATCGAGAGCGCCGTGTCGATGATGCGGCGGGCGTCGTCGTCCTTTTTATAGGCCTCGGCAAAATCGGGGTTAAACAGATCCTCTTTGCCGGGTTGCTTTTCGAGCACCTGCTTGAGCTTGACCTTGGGGTCGCTCGAGACCATCTTGGACAGACGCTGGCCCATGTAGACCGGGTAGTCCAGGACGCGCGCAGCGTCGTTGATGGCCTGCTTGGCCTTAATGGTCGAGTAGGTGATGACGTGGGTGACCTTCTCGGGGCCGTAGAGCTGGCGAACGTGCTCCACGACCTCGAGGCGCCGCTCATCGTCGAAGTCCATATCGATATCGGGCATCTCGGTACGCTGCGGGGACAGGAACCTCTCGAACATCAGACCGTTCTCGAGCGGGTCGAACGCGGTGATGTTCATGGCGTAGGCGACGATAGCGCCGGCGGCCGAGCCACGGCCGGGGCCGACGCCGATGCCGTTGTCCTTGGCCCATTGCACGTACTCGGCAACAATCAAGAAGTAGGCGGCAAAGCCCTTGTCGCAGATGACTTTGTATTCGTACTCAAAGCGCTCTTTGATGTTGACGCCACCAATCTCGCGCGTGGCCCAGTCGTCGCCGTAGTGCTGGCGCAGGCCCTTCTCGCACTCGCGGCGGAACTGGCTCTCGTGCGTCTCGCCGGGATCGAGCAGCGGGAAGCGCGGCAGGATGATGGAGTCCCAGTCCAGCTCAACGTAGCACTTGTCGGCGATCTCGAGCGTGTTGTCGCAGGCCTCGGGGCAATACGGGAACATCGCCCGCATCTCCTCCTCGGTCTTCATGTAAAACTCCGAGCCAGTCATGCGCATGCGGTTAGGGTCGTCGACCTTGGCGTTCATGCCAATGCACATGATGACGTCCTGCACGGGCGCGTCCTCGCGGCGCAGGTAGTGGAAGTCGTTGGTGGCGATGACCTTGACGCCCACCTGCTTGGCGATATCGATGAGCGTACGGTCCATCTGCTCGTCGGTCAGACCATTGTCGGTAGTGATGCCGTGTTCCTGGATCTCGATGTAAAAGTCGCCGGGTTCGAAGGTATCGCGGAAGGTCTCGGCCCACTTGATGGCGCCCTCCATGTCACCGCGGTCGATGTATTTGGGGATGATGCCCGCGATGCAGGCGCTCGTGCAGATCATGCCCTTGGCGTGGCGGCGCAGGTTGTCGAGCGTCACGCGCGGCTTATAGTAAAAGCCCTGCACGGCGGCCTCGGAGACCGTCTGCATCAGGTTGACGTATCCCTCCTGGTCCTTGGCCAGAAGGATCATGTGGTAGAGCTCGGGCTTATGGTCGCGGGCAAGCGTCTCGTCCGGCGTAAAGTAGACCTCGCAGCCAAAGATGGGCTTGATGACCAGAGGCGGCTTGAGCTCGTCGATGTTGCCCTTCTCGTCCCACATGGCCATGTCCTTCACATACTGGGCATGCTCGCGCGGGCTGGACTCGGGATCGGGCTCCACCAGCTCGTCGCGGCGGTCCTTTTCCAAGAAGGCCTTGTCGTGGCTCCAGGTTTTGTACTCGGGCGTGTTGTGGTTGACGGCGTCGCAGGCCAGCGCCAGGTCGGGTACGCCATACATGTAGCCGTGGTCGGTAATGGCCACGGCGGGCATGCCCAGCTCAACGGCACGATTGACCATATCCTGGATACGGGTTGCGCCGTCGAGCATGGAGAAAACAGTGTGATTGTGCAGATGGACGAATGCCATGTGATGAGCTCCGATGCGGGTTCGTGTTCTGACTGAACGATTTTACCCCACGGCACGGACAGCGCCCGAACCTAGCCAAACCCACACGGGCAGTCTTTTTGGGACGTGTCTTTTTTAGCTGCTTGGGACTGCGGACGATTTCTTGGACCGCTACGCGGCCCTTCCCAGCGCGGCGCGGA